>ULQB01049210.1_pt1 | contig 121008 bp, 63 predicted proteins | sample 1954041 | NCBI WGS metagenome assembly ULQB01 (sample SAMEA4835644, study PRJEB28245) | human gut metagenome | biome: gut microbiome; material: fecal sample | place: Denmark | collected 2008 | reverse complement strand
CCGCCGATGAAATATACGGTCATGAATATGGTGTTCACGCGGTTGGCAGCCTCTGGCATCTGTTGTATGCAGTCGCTCTGGTTGCTCAGCTGTATGCACTGTGCGCCTATGTCGGCCAGGATGATGGCCGCGATGAGTCCGGCGTAGCTGTCGCCGAGGAAGAAAGCCGTGCCCCATGCTGCCAGTTGCAGCAGTGCGCCGGCTATGCTGAAGCGGTGTGTGCCGTAGCGCGGTACCAGACGGCCCATGCCGCTTGCCGCTATTGCGCCCGCCATGCCGCACAGTCCGAGCACTCCGGTCATTGTGGCACCGGCATGGAACGGCTCACCGGCCAGATGGAAGGCCATGCACGACCATATGGCGAGCATCGAACCGAAGGCCAGCGCCGAACGCACGGCGTTGAGACGTATGCGTGGACGGGTGCGCACTATGCGCCACACGGTGTGCATGAGTTGCGGATAGGTGCCGCTGAAGTTTGATTTCATGGCCGGCATCATACCCATCGACACTACCAGACACACCACCATCAGTGCGGCGGATATGAAGAACATGGCGCGCCAACCAAGTCGTTCGCCTATAAAACCGCTTATGACGCGCGAGGCGAGAATGCCTGTGAGCAGTCCGCTGAGCACGTAGCCTATGTTGCGCGACTTGTTCTCTGGACACGAGTGTTGGCCGGCTATCGGTATGAACAGCTGCGGAATGACCGAGCACATGCCCATGAGCAGCGACGCGCCCCATATCAGACTGAGGCTGCCCGAGGTGGCGATGATGAGGTCCATCACGGCTGCTGTGGTCAGAGTGACGGCTATTATGCGTCGGCGTGAGTAGAGATCGCCCATCGGAATGATGAAGCACAGGCCGAGAGCATATCCCGCCTGTGAGATGACGGTGATGAGATTGGCCTCCACTTCCGTGGCGCTGATGTCGGCGCGGATGAGTTCCAGCAATGGCTGATTGTAGTAAAGGTTGGCCACAGTGAGGCCCGCTATGATGGACATCATCAGCAGTATTTGCCGTGGTATACCCTGGTTTTCCTTCAGTTGTATCATAGTGATTTGTTGTTTTCGGTCTGCAAAGTTATCTATATGTTGCGTGCCGCGCAACTGTTTTGGGCATAATTAACACGAAAGGCGGCCTCCATGGGGAGACCGCCTTCCTTGTTTTTCCGTTGCCCGGAGCCATACGGCTGTGGTCAGCGCACCACAGTCTTGCGTCCGTCCACCACGTATATGCCGCTCGGCAGGTTGTGGTTGTCGCTCAGTTCGGCGCCCACCTTCTGTCCTTTTATGTTGTACACGCCCTTGGCGGTTCGGCCTGTGCCTGTTGTCGGTGTGCCGATACCGTTGGTGTCGTCCACCTTGTGTATGCGGAAAAAGTCGGTCTTGAACCATCCGTTCTTCACGTCGGTGCCCTTGGTGCCGTCGGCGTTGGTGTTGCTAGAGCGTATGCCGAACTTCAGGTCGTCGCCTTCTTCTATGTCAACATATACATACATGTCCTGCAGCACGAACGTGTTGGGCGCTCCGCCTATGTATCCGGCGAAGGTGTTGTGCTCGCCCGGTGTCAGGTTCTTGTCGTAGTCGATGTCCATTCCGTAGTATTGCACGTTGTCGTTGGCGAACAGGCGCACCGTGGAGAGGAATCCCTCTTCGGCCCAGAGGCGGCAGCATATCATGTAACGGCCGGGAGTCAGCTTGTCGGCAGGTATGGTCTGATAGAGCGCGAAGTCGTCGGGCATGTTGCCGTTCTTTGCCTGGAACCAGCAGACGTTGGTGGCGTGAGGGTTCGATGCGTCCTTGTTTATGCCGTAAGAGTCGCCCGGGAACCGTCCGGCCACCTTCCATCCGTGTATGCCGTAGATGGTTCCGCGGCGCGTATCGCCCGATGTGTTCTCCTTTATCGTGCCGTTGTCGTCGTAGAGTTCGAAGTCGTAGTTGGTTATCAGCTGCTTTGTCAGCGTGAGATCTTCCTCCTGCGGTTCTGGCATTCCGCTCACTTTCTCTATGCGGAAATTGTCCACCTTGAACCATCCGGCGTTGTCCGTGGCTGTGGTTCCGTCGTTGCGCTTGTTGCCGGAGCGTATGCCCAGCTTGAGGTCTTCGCCCTCGGCCACGGTGACATATACTTCCATTGGCATCAGGTTGAACGGTCCTGCGCCGTTCTGTCCGGCATGTCCGGCGTAGGTGTTCACCTCACCGGGTGTCAGCAACCGAGTGTAGTCGCTCTCGCTGCCGTAATACTGCACGTTGTTGTTGGCAAAGAGGCGTCCAGAAGCCTTCTTGTTCTCTTCCATCCACATCATGCACGACACGCGATAGGTGCCCGGTTCTATCTCCGATGCGGGTATTGTCTGCGACAGTTCGAAGAATTCCGGCATCGGGAACGAGTTTATCCAGCACACGTTTGAGCCGTGCAGGTTGGCTGCATCCTGGTTGATGCCGTATGACGGCAGTCCGTTCTGTCCGAGTGTCAGTTCGCCCGTGTGGTCCCATCCGTACGGTATGCCGCGGTCGGTGTTGCCCTGCGGGTTGGGCGTTCCGTCGGTGCGGAGTTCGAAGTCGTTGTTCTTTATCAGCTTCACGGTGAGTGAATTGTCGGCCGATTCGGGCAGACGGTTGTATATTTCGCTCAGTACAACGCCCGGATCGAGCATGTATACACGCACGCTGACGGTCTTGTCCTCGTCGGCGTTGTATGTCACGGTGGCGTCGTTGAAGCCTTGCAGCACTGTTGTGTTCCACTTGCCTTCGGTCGCTGTGGTCTTGAGCGAGCACACTTGCGGCTCACCTCCGTCCACAGATATGGCTACGCGCAGGTCGAAACTGCTGTTTATCGGGAATGTGGGGAGGCAGCGTGCCGAAATCATGTTGGCGCCGCTCTTCACCTCTACGTCGTATTCCGCGTAGGGAGCGCTGCCTGCCTTGTCGGCAGAATACACCGTCTCGTCTATCGGCCATACGGTAACGCTGTTGCCGCCAACGCCCAGTCCTTCCAGAGTAACGATGTTGCCTTTGGTCGATGTGTATTTGTCGGCAGCCACGGCGAAGGTTTGTTCTTTCTCTATTTCCTTCTGCACACTGCTTATGTTGGACAATGTTGCGGTCTCAGGCATGTAGAACTGCGACTGCTGGCGTGGCTTTGAGTCCATCATTTCGTTCCATTTGCCGCCTGCAATCTCGTTGTTGTATTTGTTTGTTATCTGCTCTATCTGTCTGTAAGCCTTGCGTGCCTCGGCTGCATACTCCAGCGCCTTGTCGCGCTGTCCGGCCTTTGCCAGCACGAGACTCTGCGCTGCGCGGAATGTCTTTACGTTCATATAGTATGCGCCTTTTACAGGATATTCTATCATTTCGAAGTAAGCATCCTGCAGCTCCGACGGTATTCTCGCCTTGAGATTGTCCACCTTGTCCACGATGTTTTTGTAGTCGGCGATGCGGCGGTCCTTCTCTTCGTCGGTGTAATTCACGGCGAATATGTGCTCCGGTTTGCCGCCAGCGCCAAGACGATAGTATTCCTGTTTGATGTCGCTCAACTCGTCGGCATATTCCTCACCGAAGGTTTTCGCGGCCCAGTAGCGGCTGTACTTGTGAGCCTCTTCCGGGTTCCAGCGTTCAACATCCCACGCCAGGTCCATGCAGAATTCCAGTTCTGCCTCGGCAGGTTTGATGTCGCCCACGTTGATTATCCACAGAGTGCGTATGCCGTAGTCGTATCCTTTGCTCAGCTCATAGCTGATGAGCGAAGGCGATGTGGAGCAAAGCCACAGATAGTCTTGCGGTGTTCCCCAGTAGGAAAGATGATAATAAATGCCGTTTCCGCCTGAACGCGCCTGCTCACTCTTTGTAGGCATCTGTCTGATGTAGCCGTGATTGTCGTCCACCCATGTCAGAGTGATGTCCTCGGGAACCTGAAGTCCGGCGTTGTATGCTTCGAGAACTTCCTTGTAAGGTATGAATATCTGCGGCACGGTGGTCGGGTCGCCGATGTGCTTTTTGAGCAGTTGGCGTTGGAAATCGATTATTTCCGTGAGTCCGCGCACCTTGTCCTGGGTGGTAGGATAGCCGCTTATGCCCCAGTCGTGTACGCCGCGCATGCCGGTGGTATACATCGCATCGAAGCCCTTGCTTTCTATGACGCGCTCCTCCCAGTACTGTTGTATCTTCTCCTTGTTGGTCACATAGTTCCAGTTCTCGTATGTTCCGGTGCCGTCACCCCAGCGTCTCCATTCCCATTCATTGTCGCGAAGCATCTGCTCGCAGTGGCTCGAGCCGAGCACGATGTCGTATTTCTTCGCCACGGGAAGGTTGGCCTTGTTTGCCCAGAAAGCCTCCGAGCACAGGTGCATGGCGGGCCACAGCGTGTTGGCACGCAGGCGAAGGAGCAGCTCCATCACCTTGGCGTAGCTATTGGGACCTACATTATTGCGGTCGGGATCCATGTTCTTGGCTGCCCACGGCTGGAATCCCCAGTCCTCGTCGTTGATGAATATGCCGCGGTATTTCACCGAAGGCTCACCTGTTACGCTACGTCCTGCCGAGGCATAAAGCCTGTCCTTATGCGCCGGAACGACGTCGGCCCACCAGATGTAAGGCGATACGCCCATCAGACGCGATACCTCGAAGATGGCGTAAGCCGTGCCGCGGGGTGTCGAACCGAACAAGACGAGGGCGCGGTCAACGCCTTCTGTGGGATTATCTACGGTCTGCAGGCCGTATGCCTCCCATTTTCCCTTGACGTCGGAAACGTCTATCTTGCCTTCGGCAGCGAGTCGGTCGATGAGTTCGGACGAACCTATCGTGCCCGCGATGATTGGCGAACTGCCGGCAGTAAGCTCTGTTCCGACCTTGATTTCCTTATCGGTCACGGCCTTGATGTCGCCTGCAAGTGCCGTGGCGGCGGTCTCAACAACCTGAGCGTCGTTCTTGTCGAACACGATGGTGGCGGTTGTTCCGTCGTCACCAACTATCGGGAAGCTGCCCGATTGCTCTGTTTCGCTCACTGTTATGGCGTTTTGCGCACAGGCATTGCCTGCCGTCAGAGCCGTCATAGCAGCAATGAAGATGAATGAAAAGATTTTTCTCATAGCGGTTTTATTAGTGAATGATATTGTTGTTTTGCAGTAATTTCCGAAAGATATGGCCGGATTTGCCGGCCGTTATGATGTCTGTGGCCGGTCATTTCACGTCGATACTTATCTCGGCAGACTTCAGACCGGAAGCCTTTGCCTTGAGAGTGAGGCGGCCGGAACGCTCGCTTGACTGGACTATAGCCGTAAGCATGCCGTTGAAAGCGTGCATCTGCGGCTTCTGGAACGGTTCGAGACATGTGGCGTCGCCGTTGGCTACGGCGCGGAATGAGCCCGCTCCGCTGACGCTGAATCGCACGGTCCTGTTGTCCGTAGGGCAGAGATTGCCGTCCTTGTCGGTCACTTTCACCGTGACATAAGCCAGATCCTTGCCGTCGGCCGACAGCTCCGTGCGGAGGCATTCAAGCTCAATGCGATACGGCTTTCCTGCCGTCCTGACCGTCTTTTCGGCGGCGGGGCGACCGTCCTTGTCGTAAGCCACCACGCGAATCTCGCCCGGTTCGTATTTCACGTCGTTCCACATCAGTCTGTAGCGGCTTTTCAGCGAGCTGCTGTTCTTCTCGCGTCTGCCCTGGCTCTTGCCGTTTACGAACAGTTCGGCAGCCGGATAGCTCGTATAGACAAACACCGGTGTGACCTCGCTTTCGCGTCCCGGCCACGTCCAGTGGGGCAGTATGTGGAGCGTCGCATCGTTGCGGTTCCATATGCTGCGGTACATATAGAAACGGTCCTTGGGCAGACTCGCGAGGTCTATTATGCCGAACATGGAACTGTGGTTGGGCCATGCGTCGGTGTCGTAGGGGAACGGTTCGCCCAGATAGTCGAACCCGGTCCACACAAACTGACCGAGGGTCCAGGGATGGTCTTCGGCAAGGGCGAAGTCGATGTCGGGCAGATTGCACCATCCTCCTGCCTCCACGTCGTATGACGACGACTGATGGTCCTCGTATGTCGCGCCGTTCTTGTCCTCGACGGGGAACTTGTAAACGCCCCGCGAGCTCACCGTCGATGCAGTCTCGCTGCCGAGCAGCAGGTTCTGAGGCAGTATGCGGTAGCCGTCTTCATAGCGATGGGTGCGGTAGTTGAAGCCCGGAATGTCGATGACGGACGCGAAACCGTTGGACAGCACGCAGTCTATCTGGTCCATGCCACAGGTCACCGGACGTGTAGGATCCTCACGATGGCAGATGTCCTGAAGGAATTCCGCCACGCGATAACCGTCGGGACGGCACTGCGTGGGCACCTCGTTGCCGATGCTCCACATCACCACGCACGGGTTGTTGCGGTAGTGTCGCAGCATGTTTACCATGTCTTTCTCAGCCCAATCATTGAAAAAACGGTGGTATCCGTTCTCACATTTCGCCACGTCCCATTCGTCGAACGGCTCGATCATCATCATCATTCCGAGCTCGTCGCACAGTTCCACGAGTTCCGGAGCAGGCATGTTGTGCGATGTGCGTATGGCGTCGCAGCCCATGTCCTTGAGCATTAGGATCTGATGTTTCAGTGCCGCGCGGTTCACGGCTGCGCCCAAAGGACCGAGGTCGTGATGGTTGCACACGCCTTGGAACTTGCGTTGCCTGCCGTTGAGGAAGAAGCCCTTGTCGGCCACGAACTCAATGCTTCTGACGCCGAAGCGCGTGGTGCATGAGTCGGTGAGCTGTCCGTCGGCATATATTCTTGACACGGCCTTGTAGAGCGCAGGAGTCTCTGGCGACCACAACGACGGGCGGTCGATGATAAAATTCTGCTCCACGGGGCGGTCACCGATTATCCTTGTCTCATAATTTTTGTGTGCGACCACCTTTCCTTCGGGCGAGATGATGCGCGTGTCGATGTTTATCTTCCTGTCGGCGGCGCCGGCAATCTCGGTCAGGAGACGCACGGCGGCATAGGTACTGTCGGCATGCGGGGTGGTGACATACGTTCCCCAGACGGGCACATGGGTCTTCTCGGTGATGATGAGATGCACGTTGCGGTAGAGCCCTGCGCCCGGATACCAGCGCGACGACTGCGGTCTGTTCTCCAGCCTCACGGCCAACGTGTTCTTCTTTCCGTCGTGGCGGAGTAGGGAAGTGACGTCGCAGTGGAACGAGTTATAGCCGTACGGCCAGAAGCACGCCTCCTTGCCGTTGACATATACCCGCGCCTCGCTCATGGCACCGTCGAACAACAGCGTTACCGTCTTGCCTTCGGGAGCGCTGAACGACGTGCGGTACCATCCGCAGCCGGTGTAGGGTAGTCCGCCCGTGCGGCCCGTCTTGAGCGACGACTGAGTCTCAAGGTTCTGCGTGATGGCCACGTCCTGCAAATCGTTTTTTATGTCGAACGGTCCGTATATGGCCCAGTCGTGCGGCACGCATACCGTCTGCCAGCGGCTGTCGTCAAATTCCGGCAGTGCGGCGTCCTTGAAATCGCCTTTTGAGAACCTCCAGTTTTTCTCAAGCAACGTCTCGCTTCGTTGTGCGGACAGTGTACCGGACAGCATCAGCAGAAGCACTGCCAAGACTTGTCCTGTGAGTTTTGTGCTCATATCAGTAAGTATGTTTTAATTAATTCAGGTAATATGGTTTTTAGTTCTGCGCATGTCGCAGATACATTCAAGCTTCGATTATTGTTCAATATCAGTGGAAGTGATGCACAAATGTAGCAAAACTCCGTTGCAAAAATAATAAAAATGCCCGATATTTCATATTTCCGTACAATCTATATTGCGATGCATCATATTGGAGATAAAGCAAGAAGGTCGCACGGCATAGACGATAAGCCACTGTTCAGGCTTGCGGTTGCATATGGAATGAAGCGTCTGTATGGCTCTGTGGAAATCCTGTGGAGGATTGGTTTTATTCATGAAGCAGCATTGAATGAAGGAAATATTCCGGACAATGTTGAGTGGCAGGAATAGTGGGGAACGCATGTTGGGGTAATAACAAATTCACGTTGCCGCGACAAATAAATCCTCACCGCGAGAGGAGTACATGTTTTTCGTATGTCTTCTTATTCGTCATATAGGCGTTTTTAAAGAAAACCCGGGTGGCGGACTTACAGTTTTTCTTGACTTTTTTTTGACAAAATAAAATCGCAAAAGAGATGTAAAGAAATATTAAAAATGACATTATAAAGCCCATTTCGGTCCGAACGGCTTTGCAGTATACCTTGCGATGAAGTGCCGGCATATTCATTTTGCATCCCGATAATGCCCATATCAGCCTCCGGTTTCGTCTGTTTCATGGTGTGATATTGTGCATATCAGGCCATGAAACGGGCCATATCACGTGCTGAAACGGTGCTTTTTGCATGGCGAGGAAATATCTCTCGGATGTAAATGTCTGATGTTCAGTGTATTGTGTAATGCTGTTATTTTTCGCGAATTTGCGTCCGAAGGAAGGTCCGCACGCAAATATTCTCTTATTTTTTTGGGTAGAACAGAAAACTCGGACGGAAAAATCGCATGATACTGAAAAATTGTAACTACCCTGATTACCTCTATTTCTGCGGAAAGAAGCAATGCCGATATGGGACGGGAGTTGCTGTTTTTAATTATAACCAGTCACAGTTGAATTTCTGCGGAGGCATCAGTAATATAATTATATGGTGAATGTCATTGGGCTGAAGGTGGAAGGATAACATGATGTGCAGCCGGATTTGCGGCGCTTGGCGAATGATGTGATGATAAAGGAATGACTGTTACGCAATGGCGTGTGGATGTATGGAAAGAGCGGGAAAAAGGAAAACCGCCGGAGCATGGGATGAAAAGCCATGAGCTCCGGCGGTTTTTTATCAGTGGATGTTCTTTCTTGTGCGATTTGCCTTTTGTCTTGTTGTCTGCCGTAGTGCATTGTCGTGCGGACGGAGAGGCTGTATGTGGCCTGATGGCCGTTGGAGCCGCGTACTGCGGACAGCCCCTTATCTGGCAAACGTCTTCCTGAACTTGTTCTTTCCGTCAAGTCCTGTTATCGAGATGTCGATGCCCTCCTGTGTTATATCGGCGGCAAGGACGCTCTCGTTGGAGTTGACTACGACGGGAAACTTTATGATGTCTCCCGCCTCCTCATACACATTGCGGTGAAGGTGTGCGCACAACATCAGATCGATACCGAGACTGTTCAGCGCAGGGACAAACTTCTCGAGAACCTCTTTCTGTCCGTGCCATATGTCCTTCGAACGTGATGGCGGCATGTGTGCTATGACAATTCTGTACTTGGCACCGGTCACCAGTTTGTTGCCGGAAAGGCTTTCCAGCCACTTCTGTTGTTGCGTTCTGTAGTTGTCGTAGTCGGTTATGCCGCTGTATTCTATGTCTGAGTCGGGCTTGTCTTCGCCGGTATCAAGAACGATGAAGCACGCCGGACCTTGTCTGAACACATAATATAGATGTGGTTCCTCGGGCGAGAAATATTCCTGGAACGACGTGGCGAACTCGCCTCTCGTCTCGTGATTGCCGCGTGCATAGTACATTGGCTTCTGCGAGGCGAACAGTTCAACACTCGTGTTCATGAACCCTTCGAACACCGATTTCTTGTCGGCGAACGACGATACCATGTCGCCGTTGAACACCACGAAGTCCTTGTCGTCGTATGCGGCGAGCCCGAGCAGCTTCGGAATGAGGTCGCTGCGTCCGTGAATGTCGTTGAGCATGACGAACGAAACAGCGTCTTTTGTGTAGTCGCTCGTTGTGAACTTCAGCGGTTGTTTTCTGAAAACATTGGTCGCCGCAACGTCTCCGTATATCACCTTCGTGCCTTTATGAGACAGGATTTCCTTTGAATAGATGCGGTAGCGGTAGGTTGTTGCAGGCTGCAGGCCCTCTATCTTCACGGTGTGCACCGTAGAAGCGTTCTTTACACCGTTGGTGGTGTCGAAATACTTCGTACGCTCCTCACTGTAGAAATGGGTGCCGTCGTCGGGCGCAATCTCAACCCATCCCACGGAAACCGTGTCCGACTCCCACACTATCGTGGCCTCGTCGGCCTTTACGTTCTGCAGATACGGACCGTACAGTATCTTTATTTTGGCGTCCGCACATACTGCCGATATCATGCAGATAAGCGCTGTTGCAAGAATCTTTCCTGTTCTCATAGGGTGTGTATGTTGGTATTTGTTGGTTGTATAAGGAAAAATCCGGTGCGGGAACGGTGTTCCCGCCGGATGATTATCGTGCGTTGATTTCTCTGAGCAGACGGTCAGCGTGTCCCCACTTGTCCATCATGAACAGCACGTAGCGGATGTCTACGCCGATGCAACGTGCCAGGCGAGTGTCGAAGTGGATGTCGCTTGAGAGAGAATCCCAGTTGCCGTCGAATGCGAGTCCGATGAGTTCGCCTCTTCCGTTGAACATCGGCGAACCGCTGTTACCGCCGGTGATGTCGTTGTTGGTGAGGAAGCAGAGCTGCATTTTGCCTGTTGTCTTGTCGGTGTACATGCCGAAGTCCTTGCTTGAAAGCAGTTCCTTCATTATCGGTTCGGCTGCGTACTCGATGTTCTCGTCGGCACGGTTCATCTTCTCAACGATGCTCTCGGCTGTTGTATAGTAGCCAGACGGTTTGCCGCCGAGCTCATATCCGCCTACCTGACCGTAGCTCAGACGCATTGTGAAGTTGGCGTCAGAGTAGTGGGGCAGGTCCTGCTCCATGCGGAGTTTGGCGTCGCAGAGATAGCGCTCCTGCATTTCGATCTCGTCGTTCACCGGTATGAGTTCCTCGCGGAGAGCTCCCAGTGCCTCGATGAGGTCTATTCCGTACTGTACGCCCGGATCTTTCTTGTATGATTTAGAGTTGAAGTAGATTTTCTCACCCTTCTTCATGATTACAGACTTGCTGTAGAGATAATCCACGTATTTTGTGTAGTCGCCCTTGAATTTCTTTTTTATGGTCTTGTAGAAGTCGGGCAGCTCAGACGGATCAACCTGTTCTGCGAAGTTCTTCAGCAGTGCGGCCATCACCTCTTTGTCGAGAGCCTCGTCCCACTCTTCGCTGTTGTCGGCGAATTCTACGTATTGTTTCTTAGGATTGTCCTTCGGACCTTTCACCTCCATGCCGTTGGAGAGCATGAATGCACGTGTTGTGAATTCGTTTGTACGGCCGAAAGTCTCGCTGAAGAGAGTGAGCGTACGCATCACGTCGAAGCGCTTCTTGTAGAGTTCTGCCATCTTGTCGAAGTCGAGTTTACCCTTGAGTATGCCGGTCTGTTCCTGATACTGGCGTATGCGCTTCTCGTATTCCTGCTTCTGGTTGATGATTCCGATGCTGTCGATACATTTGTTCATACCGATGGAGTTCTTCCAATAGTTGGAGCTCTGAGCGTATTTTGAGTCGTACTTGATGCGGACAGCCTCGTTGGCGCGCATGTGGCGTATCATTATTTCCTGCTTGATGCCGCGCACCTGAGCACGAGGAGCGTTCTGTGCGTCGCGCATTTCATGTATTCCGTACGATGAGAGGTAACGCTCGGTAGAACCCGGATAACCCATTGTCATGGCGAAATCGCCGTCCTTGTAACCGTCGAGCGACACCTGTGCCCAGTGTTCCGGACGGTAAGGCACGTTGTCCTTTGAGTATTCGGCCGGACCGTTTGTCTTCGGATCGGCGTAGATGCGGAACACGGAGAAGTCGCAAGTCTGGCGCGGCCACATCCAGTTGTCGGTCTCGCCACCGTATTTACCCATTGACTTCGGGATGGTGAAGACCAGTCGCAGGTCGGTGAAGTCGCGGTAAGTTGTGGCATAATATCTGTTGCCTTCGTAGAAAGGCTTTATCTCCAGACGCAGAGTGCTGTCGTTGGCCTTAACGTCTTTCGACATGGCATTCTCAAGAGAGTCGAGCAACTGTTCCTGACGGTCGATGCTCATTTCCTGTATTCCGAATCCGTTGACGTAGTCGGTGATGTCCTTCTGGTCGACCATGAAGCTGACAAACATATCCTCATTGGGCAGCTCCTCCTCATAGCTCTTGGCGTAGAAACCGTTGAGCATGTAGTCGTGCTCTACAGTTGAATGGCTGCGGATTGCCTCGAAACCGCAGTGGTGGTTTGTGAACACCAGACCGTCCGGTGACACAACGACACCCGAACAGAATCCTGAGAAATTCACCACAGTATTCTTTATCGCGTCATTGCTCGAATATAAGTTTTCGTAAGGCAGAGCGAAGCCGTAGCTCTGCATCTGTTCAAAGACAGGCTTTGGCAGATCGAAAAGAGTCCACATGCCTTCATCGGCGTGTGCGGCCGTTCCCGTAGCGAGTAGTGCCGACAATAATAATGTCTTGATTTTCATAAATCCTTTGTTTGATGTTTTGTTTAATGTATTGTGTTTTATTATGATTTGTTCTTTCTGAAATACTTGCCTATGACGGGCAGTCCGCTCAGAGGCAGGTCACGCTTCACTATCATGGCGGTGAAGAGCAGTATGAGCAGCGTGTTGACAACAAGCGCGGCCCATACCGGCAGGTTGGAGTTTGTCTCTGTCATGGCGGCGAACATCACCAGCGCCACGCCTGTGTAGAGCGCCATTTCCTTCACCGGATAAGCTATCGGATAATGTTTCTGTCCGACGAAGTAGGAGAACAGCATGGCTGTGCCGTATCCGGCGAAGCCTCCCCAGGCGCATGCCATGTAGCCGTAGCGCGGTACGAAGATGACGTTTACGAGTATAAGCACAAGACATCCCGCACCGGAGAACCATGCGCCCCAGATGGTTTTGTCGATGAGTTTGTACCAGAACGACAGGTTGAAGTAAACGCCCATCATGATCTCGGCGGCCATGACGATGGGCACAACCTTAAGTCCGCTCCAGTAGTCGCGGCCGATGAGATGGCGCAGAATGTCCATGTAGCCCACCACGACGAGGAATGCCAGCAGTGTGAAGATGAGAAAATACTTCATGGCTTTGGCGTAAGTCTCCCGGTTGTCTTTATCCTTCGACTTGCCAAAGACAAATGGCTCGTAGGCGTAGCGGAACGCCTGGGTTATCATTGCCATTATCATGGCTATCTTGCTCGCCGCACCGTAGATGCCCAGCTGGGCGTGGGCGTCAGCGTTCTTATATATGTAGGGGAAAAGAATCTTGTCAGCTGTCTGGTTGAGGATGCCCGCAATGCCGAGCACAAGAATAGGCCAGCTGTATGAAAGCATGCGGCGCAGCAGGGCGCGGTCGAGCACATAGCGGAATCCGGTGAGCTCTTTCAGCAGACAGAACATGAGCGACGCGGAGCAGAACAGATTGATGTAGAATACGTAGCCCACGCCAACCTCCGGACTATAGATTTTTCCTACCAGTGAATCGGCGCCGCCGTTCTCATAGAGAGCGGGCAGAAGGAGGAAGAACACGAGGTTGAGTGCTATGGTGAGCACGATGTTGAACAGTTTGAGTGCCGCGAACTTCACCGGGCGTTTCTTGTAGCGCAGATAGGCGAAGGGTATGCACTGGAAGGCATCGAGAGCCACGGCGATGGCCATTACCCATACATACGACGGATGGTCGGCATAGCCCATGGCGCCGGATATCGGCCCTATGAACGTCAGGACGATCACGACGAACAGCAGCGATGTGAAGCCCACGGCTGTCAGTGTGGTGGAATATACCTTCTTCGGGTCCTCGCCCTCCTTGTTGGCGAAGCGGAAGAAAGTGGTCTCCATGCCGTAGGTCAGGATGACGAGCAGCAGTGCTGTGTAGGCATAGACATTGGTTATGACGCCGTAGCCGCCACTTGCTGCCGACAGCTTGGCCGTGTAGAGCGGCACGAGCAGATAGTTGAGGAAACGTCCAACGATGCTGCTCAATCCATAAATAGCAGTATCTTTTGCAAGAGAAGATAGTCCAGCCATATTCTTAAATGTAAAAAAGTAAAACGGTAAAAAGGTAAAGCACAGAAGATAATACATATTTGTATGAAACACTTATGTGTCTTTGTGACATTACTTTTTATCGCATTTATCCTTTAATTTATTAATTATGTTTATCAATGTTCCTATTATTGTGTTCACATCATTCAGCAATGATTCGTAAGCCTTGGCGGTTATGAAACCGGCTTCATGTAGAAGCTCAAGTCAGTAACGTGTTTCGCCGGCTTCTTTCAATGCTATTTTCAGTTTGTTTATATAGTCTGCATCACTTTGCGCAAACACGCTTTCGGCTACATTTGCGCCGATGCTTGTTCCACTCCGGTATATCTGTCGAGACATGATCTGCTCATGTTGGCTGTCGCGCAAGAACACACAAAGGCGTATAATTCTCAATGCGAATTTCTTGCATAACTTATATATCGTGTTCTCTTTATCGCCAGTCATAAGCTTTTCCGTCTCTCTTTTTATTTTTTATCGTTTTATTTTCTCCAGTTTTTTCTTTCTCTCTTTAATTCTTTATTATTTCAATCTCTTTCGCTTTCCGTTCTTTTTTATTTTTCCTCGCTCTATATATGTGTCTTTTCCCGCTCTTAATTTAATTTTTTACCTTTTTACTCTTTACTATTTTACCTTTAAAAGAACATGTAGCATACGGCTATCGCTGCCAGAATACCGGCAAGATCGGCCAACAGTCCGCAGGCCACGGCGTGGCGGGTGTAGCGCACTCCCACGCTGCCGAAGTAGACAGCGAGGATGTAGAACGTGGTGTCTGTGGAGCCTTGGAACACGCAGCTCAGACGTCCGACGAACGAGTCGGCACCGTAAGTGGTCATGGCGTCAACCATCATTCCGCGTGCTCCGCTGCCCGAGAGAGGTTTCATGATTGCCGTTGGCAGCGCGCCCACGAAGTCGGAGTTGCCTCCGCATGCCTCCACAAGCCAGCGTACACCATTGATTAGCACGTCCATAGCGCCAGAAGCACGGAACACTCCGATGGCCACGAGCATGGCGATAAGATAGGGAATTATGCGCACGGCGGTGGAGAAACCATCCTTCGCACCCTCTATGAAGGCGTCGTAAACATTCACTTTCTTCCTCACGCCGGCCAGAATGAACACTATGATGATGAGAAACAGTAGTATGTTGGCTGCCGATGTGCTCACAGTGCCCATCGTCACCTTGTCCATGCTGCCGAAGCCCCATATTATTGCCGCTACAGCCACGCACATACCGCCGAGCGTGAGCACCATGGTGCGGTTGAGCAGATTGATGCGCTGATAGAGCGAAGTGGCGATGATGCCGGCCATTGTAGAGCAGAAGGTGGCGAGCAGCAGTGGTATGAACACGTCGGTGGGTTGCGCTGCGCCCATCTGTGCGCGGTAAACCATGATGGATACGGGAATTATGGTCAGTCCCGACGTGTTGAGCACGAGGAACATTATCATGGGGTTGGTGGCAGTGTCCTTGCGCTTGTTGAGCGTCTGGAGCTGCTCCATGGCCTTCAGTCCGAGTGGAGTGGCGGCGTTGTCGAGGCCCAGCATGTTGGCCGCGATGTTCATGAAGATTGATCCTGTTGCGGGATGGCCCTTGGGAATGTCGGGAAAAAGGCGTGTGAACACCGGCGAGAGCACCCGCGCCAAAGCGTTGACCACTCCGCCCCGCTCGCCAATTTTCATGATGCCGAGCCATAGTGACAATACTCCCGTGAGTCCTATTGAAATTTCGAACGCCGTCTTCGACGTGTCGAAGGTTGAATTCATGATTGCGGGAAAAACCTCGGTGCCCCCCATGACCCCCAGCCGCACCACGGCAATGGCGAAGGCTATGACGAAGAATGCTATCCAGATGTAGTTGAGAACCATCGGTATGGATGTGTTTTTAAGTAAGAATATGAGAACTGTGCCGGCTTTGACCGCATATCGGCATGTTCTCCAGTATGTTACGTTTCGAACTGCAAATTTATGAATTAGTTTGCAAATGGTAAAATATTTTATATTAATATTATTAATGTGACGGCCGATATGACATCGGCGGATATATTGCTATGGTGGCCGTTGAAGGTGGAAAATGAGGGTCGGACATAAGGGAGAGTGTTAAAAAACGCATGGCGCGGGAGGGCTGAAAATCGATTTTTTGGGAGCGAATGAAGGTTTGCGGCTGAATTTCGCAGTTTTCGTGATGTTCGTGTATTTTATTGACAGATAGGGAGTTATGTCTTCTTAGATAAATGACGTGCGCTTTGTGTGCTTGTAAGAAAGGCCGTTTCATGGTGCGATATGGGCTTTTTCATGTGATGGAATAGCCTGTATCATCGCCTGAAACGGGCCATACGGAGATGTAAAAAAGACTCTTTTGTCCTGTATACTCCGCTATGGTGGCATGAGATATGGTTTCTACGTTCTGGAGAAAGGCATATTATGTGGCTGCGGCGTTATAGATTTCGAAAAATGAGATGTTAAAAAATTAACATCCGTTAGCACGGCGTGGCGTTTTCGGTCTGCTTTTTGATGATGCCGTAAGGAGCTTGGACTTGTCTGTTCGCTGGTCGCCTCATGATTTCGTCGGACGGCAGTGCGACAACATTTATGGTCTTCTTTTTTCGATTTTTCTTGTTTTCGGTTGTTCTGTCATATATACCCATTATGGTTTTGTGGCCTTCCGCGCTCCATGCATATGTCTGTATTGCTTAGGATGCCGGTGGCCTTGACTGCACCGGAAAATCTTCTGTACGCTATGAAAACAATGAGCATACATACGCTTTATATTCTTTTGTCGCTCGCGGCGGCATGTCTTACTGTGCCGTTGCAGGCTGCGGAGCGCGTGCCTCTTAAGTTGTGGTACGACGAACCTGCCGTGGAGTGGATGACGTCGGCCCTGCCTGTGGGCAACGGTGACATGGGAGCCATGTTTCGGAGGTGTGGCTCATGAGCAAGTGCAGTTCAACGAGAAGACCCTATGGTCGGGCTCGACTGAGAAACGCGGTGCATACCGCAACTTCGGCAATATATACATGGACTTCCAGACACCGGACACGTGTTCCGGATATCGTCGCGAACTGTCACTCGACGAGGCAGTGGGGCGGGTGAGCTATGTCATAGGCACGACACGGTATGAGCGCGAATATTTCGCCAGCCACGCCGACAGCGTAGTCGTGATGAGGCTCAGCACGCCGGGCAGCCGCGGACGTCTCAACCTCGCGTTGCGCATGGTTGACGGCGAGGGTCGGCAGGCCATGACCGGTGGCAACATGTTTCTTGTCAGCGGACAGCTCGATCTGTTGCATTATGAGGCGCAGGCGGTGGTGAAGGTTGAGGGTGGAACGGTGCGCACGGAGGACGGACGATTGATTGTAAGCGGTGCCGACGCTGTGACAGTGGTGCTTGCAGCTGCTACGGATTTCGACCTGTCATCGCCAACATACACCAGCAGTGACGCACGTGGAGTACATTCCCGCGTGTCGGCCCGTGTGGAGAGGGCAAGCGCCTTGGTATATAAGAGGCTGCGTGCGCGCCATGTGGAGGACTACAGACGCCTGTTCGGACGTGTGGAGCTTGAGCTTGCCGACACCGTTCCCGCGATGACCACCGACGAACTGCTGCGCAATCACAAATATAATAACTATCTCGACATGCTCTGTTTCCAGTATGGCCGCTATCTGATGATAAGCTCGTCGCGCGGCGGCGCGGTGCCCTCCAATCTACAGGGACTGTGGAACAACGTGAACAATCCGCCATGGGAGTGCGACTATCACAGCAACATAAACATACAGATGAACTACTGGCCGGCTGAGGTCACCAACCTCGCCGAATGTCACATGCCGTTCATCAACTATGTCAGTACCGAAGCCATGAAGCAAGATGGCTCGTGGCAGCGCGTGGCTCGCAAGGACGGGTGCCGCGGTTGGGCCGTGCATACGCAGAACAATCTGTTCGGTTATACCGACTGGCTCATCAATCGTCCGGCCAATGCATGGTATTGCACTCATCTGTGGCAGCACTATGCCTACGGGCTCGACCGTGGATATCTGCGCCGTGTGGCGTGGCCGGTGATGAAGGAGACGTGTCTTTACTGGTTCGACAGGCTGAAGATGCAGGATGGGCGGTTGATTGCGCCCGACGAGTGGTCGCCAGAACACGGACCTTGGGAGGACGGCCCGGCCTATGCCCAGCAGCTCATACACGAATTGTTCGCCAACACTCTGGAGGCCGCCGGTGCGCTGGGCTATGACGACAGCTTCGTAGCAGAGTTGCGGGAGAAGTATGCTTTGCTCGACAATGGTCTGCACATAGGCTCGCGCGGACAGCTGAGGGAATGGCTGAAGACCGACGACACACCCGACGACCGTCACCGTCATCTGTCGCATCTCATGGCGCTCTATCCGTGCAGCGGCATTTCCACACTGACCGACCGCAGGCTGGCCGATGCCGCAAGGGTGTCGCTCAACTGGCGCGGCGACGGCGCCACGGGTTGGAGCCGTGCATGGAAGGTGGCCTGCTGGGCACGGCTGAACGACGGCGAACGCGCATACAACCTACTGAAAAAAGCGCAGAACATAACCGATGTAACTGTGGTGAGCATGGAAGACAACGCCGGAGGCATGTACGGAAATCTTTTCTGTGCGCATCCTTCATTCCAGATAGACGGCAATTTCGGCACTACCGCAGCCATTGCCGAGATGCTGTTGCAGAACACAGTGAGGGGCATTTGGCTGCTGCCTGCGCTGCCCGAAGCATGGAACGACGGCAGTTTCGAGGGACTGCGTGCGCACGGTGGTTTCACATTCGGTGCGGAATGGGACGACGGACGTCTCACGGAAGCAAGCGTGAAGTCGGAGGCCGGAGGCATATGCCGGTTGTATCTGCCGGGCGTGAAAGTGCGTAAAGTGACGGGAAAATACGGACGCAGGATGAAATGTAAGGCCGTAGAGGACGGCGTTATGGAGTTTATGACCAAGCCCGGACATACTTATCGTATATATGTTCAGTCCTTATAATATACTGGCATTATAAGAAATTTGTCCGGACGTTGCAATTGTGTTAAAATAAAAACGAGTTTTAAAAAAAAATTACAGTGCGTTTTAATTTTTTTATTTTTAATTGTTATATCCTTTAAATAACCAAAATAAATAAACCCTAACTATTAAAATCTTTTATTAACTTAAACTTTATGAACGGATTGTTTAAATTCTCGTTTATGTTTGCTTTTGTCGCCGCAATCTTCTTGGCTTGCGCCGATAATGACATTGCGGAGGAGAGACACGTTGTTTATCCGCCTGATGCAAACAAGGAATCAAAGTTTGTGTCGTTTTCTCCTGACAGTGGAGGAGTAGGCACACAGTTGGTAATCAAAGGCGAAAATCTCGGTACGGATACGAGTTATCTGCGGGTGACGGTGAACGACAAGAAGGCCGCCATCATCGGAGTGAGAAACGACTACATCTATGCGGTCGTTCCTGCGCGTGCCGATACCGGCCTGGTGAAACTGTATGTGGGCAAAGGCGACAACGTGAAGGAATTTACATCCGACAAAGAGTTTCGTTATAAATTCAAACGCAACGTATCTACCATTGCCGGACAGAACGGCAATGCCAGCCGCGACGACGGTGAGTATGACATCGCGACGTTCCGCCGTCCGTGGGTATTGTTCCACGACAATGACGACGTGATTTATGAGATTGACGAGGGCCGAGGCACAAACAAGGACGGTGCCCTGCGCAAATTGTATGAAGGACTGGTAGAGACGCTCATACAGTGCAGCTCGGGTCCGTTCCAGTCGCCCACTGCCGCCGCGTTCAATATAGCGCAGGACACAATATATATGGTGCATCTCTACAATTCCGGCAACTGCACCTCGAAGGTCGGACTGATAGCCATCTCGCGTGCGAGCGGGTTTGTCGACGTGAAGGCTCTCGTGCGTATGGCCGACCCTAAGTGTACGGGTATAGCCGTGAATCCTATCAACGACGACATAATATTCAACAACCAGAGCGATGGCTATCTTTACCGTTACGTGCCAAACAACAACATCGACGAGGCGTATGAGCGCCTGTGTCGGGTGAACAACGCCACAAACACCGAGCTGAAACTTGTGTTCAGCAACGACGGAAAATATCTTTATGCCATCGTTAAAAACCGTCACTGCATATTCCGTATGCCTTACGATCCCGCTACCCGTACGCTTGGCGAGGCCGTGCTGTGGGCAGGACAGTGGGATACGTCAGGCTATCAGAACGGTATAGGCTCCTCGGCTCTGTTCGATACTCCGAGTGCCGGTGAGTTCGATGAGGACGGAAATCTTTACATAGCAGACAAATACAACCATTGCATAAGAAAAATCACACCCGAGGGTGAGGTGATACTCTATGCCGGAATGCCGCGTACGAGCGGATATAAGGACGGTCTGCCTGATGTGGCAATGTTCAATTGCCCTGAGGGACTTACCATTTTGTCGGACCAGTCGATTATCGTTGCCGACAGAGAGAACCACGTTATACGTAAAGTAGTCGTGGAGTAATTACATAACATATAAACACAAAAAATAGAAGTATCATGAAGAAATTATTGTTACTGATGCTCCTGTGTCTTGTGCAAGCGGCGGTTTATGCCCAAGACAATTCTGTCACCGTGAAAGGTGTCGTACAGGATAATAAAGGCGAAGCAATAATGGGTGCGGTTGTTATCGTGAAGAACCAGCCTGGTTTGGGTTCGTCAACAGATATAAATGGTCGATTCAAGATTACGACCGGAAAATTCGAGGTTTTGGAAGTGAGCTACTTGGGATTTGAAAAGAAGGATGTCCCTGTAGTAAGCATAAAGGATCCTGAGAATGTTGTGATTGTGCTTGAAGAACAAAGTCAGAAAGTGGACGAGGTAGTCGTTACTGCCAGCGGTACACAGAAGAAGAAAACTGTGACAGGTGCATTCACCACGGTTGACGTGAAGCAGCTCAACGCCCCTTCGGGCAATCTCTCCAACTCTCTCGGAGGTGTCGTTCCGGGTATCATAACACAGCAGCTCTCGGGCGAACCGGGCGAGAACCAGTCTGACTTCTGGATCCGTGGTATCTCTACCTTCGGTGCCAATGCGAGTGCACTTGTGCTTGTCGACGGTATTGAGCGTAGTCTTAATGAAATTCCTGTCGAGGATATTGAGTCATTCTCAGTGTTGAAGGACGCATCTGCCACAGCCGTATACGGTAACCGTGGTGCCAACGGTGTGGTTCTTATCACAACCAAGAAGGGTGAAAAAGGAAAGATACGAATCAGTGGTAAGGTGCAGTACGGATATAACCAGACAGGTAAGTTGCCTGAATATGCAAGCGCTATAGACTATGCACGTCTGGCCAATGAGGCACGTCTGGCACGCTACCAGTCACCTCTTTATTCAGACGAGGAACTTTACATCATACAGAATAATCTTGATCCGGACCTTTATCCAAACGTAGACTGGCAGGATCTTATGCTTAAGGACGGTGCGTCACAGTATCGCGCACAGTTGAGTTTTACCGGTGGTGGTGACAATGCTACATATTATGTGTCCGGTGCCTACTTCAATGAGGACGGTATCTACCGCACAAGAAGCGCGGAGAACAAATACAACACCAACTCTACCTATGAGCGTTATAACTACCGTGCCAACACAACGATGAACATCACGCGCAGCACAGTGCTCTCAGTCGGCATCGGAGGCTACCTCATCAACCGCACGCAGCCGGGCAGCACGTCGGCTGACATATGGAAGGCGTTCTCCGAATACACACCGCTCACCACTCCGAGAAAGTGGTCGACAGGGCAGTGGCCTATAGTCAACGGAAAGAAAACTCCCGAGTTTCTCATGACGCAGACGGGTTACAAGACCATCTGGCAGAACAAGATGGAGACTAACGTGAGCCTCGACCAGAAGCTCGACTTCATAACAAAGGGTCTCACTTTCTCCGGTACGTTCGCCTTCGACACATGGAACGACAACACCATAACGCGCTCGAAGTCGCCTGAACTCTGGAGCGCTCAGAACTATCGTGACGGTTACGGCAAGCTCATCCTCAAACGTGAGCAGGATGTACAGCCGATGACTCAGAAATCTTCTACATCAGGAACAAAACGTTATTATCTGCAGGCCAAACTTGAATATGATCGTCTGTTTGCCAAAAATCATCAGGTGAACGGTTTGCTCATGGTTTATCAGGAAGAAAACTCTGATACAAACCTTGGAAGTAATATTATTGCTTCAATTCCTAAACGTAACCTTGCTTATTCAGGACAGGTGCGTTATGCTTTCAAATCACGCTATCTCTTTGAGTTCAACTTTGGTTACACCGGTTCTGAGAACTTTGAGAAAGGCAAACAGTTTGGTTTCTTCCCGGCATTCTCTGCAGGATGGGTCATCTCTGAGGAACCGTGGGTAAGAAAAGCTTTACCGTGGCTCGAATTCTTTAAGGTAAGAGGTTCTTGGGGTGAAGTAGGTAACGACAAGATTGGTGGTGACACACGTTTCCCGTACATATCCCTTATTTCTGAAATAGATGCTTCAGGTAGTTATGCTTTCGGTCAGTTCGGCAGCAACTACATCACCGGTTATCGTATGACAACAGTAGGTACACCGAACCTGACATGGGAGAAGGCCACAAAGTGGGATATAGGTGTTGACTGGTCTATTTTCAACGGAATGTTCACAGGTACTGTGGATTACTTTAGAGACAATCGTGACGATATCTTCATGCGTCGTAACAACATGCCTTTGTCAACAGGTCTTGCTGACCAGACTCCTATGGCTAATGTAGGTCGCATGCGTTCTTATGGTTTCGATGGTAATATCGCATTCAATCACAAGATAGGTGAGGTTAACTTTACACTTCGTGCCAATATGACATATCAGAATACTGAGATTCTCGATCAGGATGAGGCTGCAAATGAATTCTGGTATAGGATGAGTCGTGGCTTCCGTCAGGGACAGACTCGTGGACTCATAGCTCTTGGATTGTTTAAGGACGAAGAAGATATCAAACAGAGCCCGTCACAGGATGCGTTGGCTAACTTCCCGATCATGCCTGGTGATATCAAGTATAAAGACGTGAACGGTGATGGTGTCATCACAGAGGACGATATCGTGCCGATCGGCTATCGCAACGTTCCTGGACTCATCTACGGTTTCGGTTTCAGTGCAGCATGGCGTAACTTCGGTATAAACCTTCTGTTCCAGGGAGCAGGTAAGCGTACATTCTTTGTGGGTGGTAATGGTCCTCACGCTTTCCATGGTGGTGCTACCGGTAACATTCTGCAGCGTATGGTTGAAGAAGACAGATGGATACCGAGCGACATTTCCGGAACAAAGGATACTGAAAATCCGAATGCTCCATGGCCGCGTCTGACTTATACCAATAATAATAACAACAACCGTGCATCTACCTACTGGATGAAAGACGGAAGTTATCTGCGTCTGAAGAACCTCGAAATTACTTATGACGTTCCAAGAGAGATCATACAGCATCTGCGTCTTACAGGTCTTCGTTTAGGCTTCATTGGCGAGAATCTGTTTACATGGAGTCCGTTCAAGTGGTGGGATCCGGAAGGAAACAACGAAAGCGGAAATGCTTATCCTATCAGCCGGACATTCTCTTTCTATCTAAATTTCAATCTCTAAAAACATCATAGTCATGAAAAAGATTTTATTATATATATTTTTGCCGATCGTTGCCGGCGGAATGTTCTCGTCGTGTTCTGACTATCTGGATGTGGACAAATATTTCTACGACCAGTTGTCGATAGACTCGGCTTTCTCGAAAAGAAAATATGTTGACGGATGGCTGTCCAACGCATTCGAGCCTATACAGTATATAACTGAAGGTGAAGGCATGCGCAGATGGATGAGCGACGATATTGTGAAATATGAAGGCCGTGACTATCAGAATGGTAATTACAGTGCTTCGACAAATAACGGTGACAGTGAAAACTTGCTGTATAAGGCTTATGAGGCAGTCCGCAAGGCTTCTACCTTTATCGATAATGTTGACCGCTGTGGCGAACTTACACAGGTGGAGAAGGCTGATATGAAAGGACAGATGCGTTTTATACGTGCATATGCCTATTGGTCTCTTATCCGTCATTTCGGACCGGTGCCTCTTATTCCAGAGCACGGACTTGATGTGAGCTTGTCTTATGAGGAACTTTCTTTGCCGAGAGCATCTCTCGATGAAATTGTTGAGTTCATCGATCAGGATCTTGTGATTGCTGCACGTTCACTGCCTATGACACGTACTGTCAACAATATGGGTCGTCCGACACGTGGAGCGGCTCTTGCCCTGCGTGCAAGAATATTGCTTTGGGTGGCAAGTCCTCTAATGAACGGAAACAAAGATCTTTTTAATGTCAAGGATAATCATGGCCGTCAGCTCGTTCCGCAGGAATATGATGAGTCAAAATGGGCAAAAGCTGCTGCCGCAGCTAAGGAAGTTATGGATCTCGGACTGTATGAGCTTTACACGATAGAACCTGATCCTGACACGCCCGAATATGAGCGTCCGCCTTACAACGCCAAGTATTCTGACAAGAATTTCCCCGACGGTTGGGCTAACGTAGATCCTTATCTGTCGTACAAGTCGATTTTCGACGGAACCATCATAGGCTCTAAGAACCCGGAACTCATCTTCACCCGCACGAGCCGTGGCAACGAACAGATAAACCACTGGGTGTCTAACTGTATGCCGCGCACACTGAGCGGATCAAACCTCATTGGTGTATCGCAGAAGCAGATAGATGCTTACTACATGGACAACGGACAGACCGTGCAGGAGGCAAAGGCTACGGGATATTATAAGGAAGACGGTTTCACCACGTCAGACAATCCGCTCAACCCCGGTGGAGCGCCGTTCCTGCCTGCCAACGTGTCGTGGCAGTATGCTCACCGTGAGCCCCGCTTCTATGCGTCGATTGCTTATTGCGGATCGATATGGGTATGCGCAAGTGCCAACGAGGCGCAGTATCGCAACAAACAGATATTCTATTATCGCGATCTGAACGACGGAAAGCAAGGCTTCAAGGAGGATTGTCCGCTGACAGGCATCGGTTTCAAGAAGTTCGTGAACGATGAGGATGCCTTCACACAGGGTGGATACCGTATGGATAAGACAGAAAACACAATACGCTATGCAGAAATGCTGCTTATCTATGCTGAGGCTCTCAATGAGCTGACACCGGGTCAGTCTTATACAGTTGAAAAGTATAACGGTGAGACAATGACTGTTCAGCGTGATGTGAATGAAATCCGTTCGGCAATGAAACCTATACGTATGCGTGCCGGTGTGCCAGACTTCGATGACGTGGTTTACGAAAATCAGGAACTGTTCAGAACAGCTCTCAAACGTGAACGTCAGATTGAGCTTGTCGGTGAGAACTGCTTCAGATATTATGACCTCCGTCGCTGGAAGGACGCATTGCTCGAAGAGAATCAGCCTCTCATGGGATGCAACATCAACATCAGCGACGACGAGACACGCATCCAGGAGTTCTATCGTCCTACGGTTGTGGCATCCATGCCTAAGGTATTCACCCAGCGCATGTATCTGTGGCCGTTCCCTGACAAGGAGTTGAAACGTAATGTAAACCTGACACAAAACCCAGACTGGTAATAATTTAACACACTGACAATTATGAAAAGAATATATATCAATAAGTTTACGAAAGGTCTGACAGCTGTCGCCCTCGTTCTCGGCATGGCATCATGCAGCGATGATCTCGACTATGAGTTGTTCACCAAATATACTTATCTGATGAACAATGGATGGCAGGAGAATATTGAGATGGAGATAAACGATGACAACACGGTGGATTTGCCTGTCTATTTCGGCGTGAACGGTACGACCGGCAACGACAAGGACATAACCATAACGCTTGCCGTTGACGAGGACACTCTGGCAGATTATAACTTCGACAAGAACAAATATGACGAGGAGTCGTATTATCTGTTGCTTCCAGAGGACTGCTATTCGTTCGACAAGGCCTCATACTCCATTCCGGCAGGTCAGCTGAATGCCGGAAGTGTGTGCAAGATAGATCTCAACAAGCTGCGCGAGCATAACATATATGCCGAGTATGTGCTGCCTATAAAGATAGCGTCGTCGGTAGGCGAGCCGGTGGGACCGTCAAAATATACCAAGGCTCTCTATTTCCTCAATCTGAAGAATGAGTATTCAGGCGTATATTCCGGAACGGGAAACATGCAGCAGATAGGAACGTCCTACACGACGCAGGCTACCGGAAAACAGCTCTATGCCATCTCAAAGGATGAATGTTATCTCTATGCCGGAAACGTTGACCGTACCACTACGGGACGCAGCAACTTCATTCTGAACCTGCATTTCAACGAAGACGGAACGATAAACATTTCGGCTCTTAACGACGCCATAGAGCTGAACGGGATTGCCGGAACGTATAATTTCAAGTTCTACGAGAATACTTCCGACTCGCGTAAACTCATACTCATGACCACCTTATATCTGAAATACGAATATAAGGACATAACAATCACCGACCGTGACGTGCGTTACAGCTATGAGGCTACGCTTACCAAGAGTGAAGATGTGTTTAAATCTGATTATCCTGATGCTTCTATTGAAGTGGAGGAATAATGTTTATAAGTTATAATTTATGTGCTGGGCCGTTGTCGTGAGACATCGGCCCTTTTCTTGTTTCTGCGTTACGGAGCAGCATCCTGCGTGGGTCTGGCGGGTGGTTTTTAATATTCCGGTATGCCGTTGCCGGTATGTTTTGCCGCGATAGCGTTTCACATCGTTTATGGCAATGTCCGTTCCTGCTTGTGGCAAGGACTTCATAAGGACTCGGACAGAGCTGTTTTAGGATGTTTGACAGGCTTCATGAGCCCTCGATACACGCTATTTCAGAATGCGGCATGGGCATTATCTCTTTTTAATATGTCGCGGGTCGTACGGAAGTCATATTAAAATAAAATCTTTTGTTAGGCGTTATGGGATTTTTGTATTACCTTTGCCGGTGTGAATCATTATGGCGCATCGGTGGCTGTCCGGCGCATGTGGAATGGCGGACGGACAGCCGTTGATGGCTGATTATTAAACAAATAACATAAAACCTGAATACGAATGAGGAGATTTTTCTTATTGACGGCGTTGTGCGTATGTGCAGTGCTGAAAGTCGGAGCCGCAGACGAAGTCGACTATGTGAGTACGCTTGTCGGCACGGCGTCCAAATATGAGCTTTCCACCGGAAACACTTATCCTGCCATAGCCATGCCGTGGGGAATGAATTTCTGGGTGCCGCAGACGGGAAAGATGGGCGACGGATGGACCTATGTTTACTGGGCCGACAAGATACGCGGCTTCAAGCAGACCCACCAGCCCAGTCCGTGGATAAACGATTACGGCCAGTTCTCCGTGATGCCTGTCACGGGCGAGGCCGTGTTCGACGAGGAGAAGCGCGCTTCGTGGTTCTCGCATAAGGCGGAGGTGGCGCGTCCTTACTATTATAAAGTGTATCTTGCCGACCACGACGTGACCGCCGAGCTTGCGCCCACTGAGCGTGCCGTGGCCATGCGTTTCACTTTTCCTGAGACCGATAAGGCCTATATAATCCTTGACGCTTTTGATAAAGGGTCGCATGCGGAGATCATTCCGTCGGAGAATATGATTGTTGGCTATACCACACGCAATAGTGGTGGTGTGCCCGATAACTTTAAAAACTACTTCGTGCTGGTCTTCGACAAACCCTTCACTTACACTGCCGCTGTCGCCGACGGCACGATAGACGCGTCCTCTCTCAGCTCTACGAGCAACCATTCGGGTGCTATTGTCGGTTTCAAGACAAAGCGAGGCGAGCAGGTGAACGTCCGTGTGGCGTCGTCGTTCATAAGTCCGGAACAGGCCATTCTCAATCTGAAGGAACTCGGCGATGACAATATCGACGAGGTGTCTGCCCGTGGCCGTACCCGTTGGAACGAGGTACTGGGCCGCGTAGAGGTGGCCGACGACAACATAGACCATCTCCGCACGTTCTATTCGTGCCTTTACCGCTCCGTGCTTTTCCCGCGCAGCTTCTACGAGATAGACTCCGAGGGCCGCGTGATGCACTACAGTCCGTACAACGGAAAGGTGTTGCCTGGCTACATGTTCACCGATACCGGCTTCTGGGACACCTTCCGCAGCCTGTTCCCTCTGCTCAATATGATGTATCCGTCGATGAATGTCAAGATGCAGGAAGGCCTTGTCAATGCCTATAAGGAGAGCGGATTCCTGCCCGAATGGGCCAGCCCGGGCCATCGTGGTTGCATGGTGGGCAACAATTCGGCATCCGTTGTGGCCGACGCTTATCTGAAAGGCCTGCGCGGATATGACGCCGAGACGCTTTGGGAAGCCGTGAGGCATGGTGCCAACGCCGTCCATCCTAAGGTGTCGTCAACGGGCCGTCTTGGCTTTGAAGAATACAACGAGCTTGGTTATGTGCCGTGCGACAAGTACAGCCAGAGCGTTGCCCGCACTCTCGAGTATGCTTACGACGACTGGTGCATATATGCTTTCGGCAAGGCTTTGGGCAAACCGGACAAGGAGCTGAAGCAATATTATGAGAACGCGATGAACTATAAGAACGTGTTCGACAACTCTTTCAACCTCATGCGCGGCAAGAAAGCCGACGGCACTTTCGGGACTCCGTTCGATCCGACGGCATGGAGCCGCACCTTCACCGAGGGCGACAGCTGGCACTGGAGCTGGTGTGTCTTCCACGACCCGCAGGGACTCATCAATCTGATGGGCGGCAAAGACGTGTTCAACAGCATGCTCGATTCCGTCTTCGTGGTCTATCCCGACGTCAGCAGCCGCAGGATAATACACGAGATGCGTGAGATGCAGGTGATGAACATGGGCCAGTATGCCCACGGCAACCAGCCCATACAACACATGATTTATCTATATGCCTATTCGGGACAGCCGTGGAAGACACAGTACTGGATACGCGAGGTGATGGACAAGCTCTACAATGCCAACCCCGACGGTTACTGTGGCGACGAGGACAACGGCCAGACATCGGCCTGGTATGTGTTCTCTGCCCTGGGCTTCTATCCTGTTTGTCCGGGCTCAAACCAGTACGTTCTCGGCACTCCTTATTTCGATAAGGTGACGCTCCATCTTGAGAACGGCAAGACGATGACCATCTCTGCCGAAGGCAACGGTGCCGCCAACCGTTATATAAACGCGATGACGCTCAACGGCAGTCAGTACTCGAAGAATTATATCACACACGACACTCTGATGCAGGGCGGCGACATGGTCTTCACGATGTCTGCCGAGCCTAACCTCAGCCGTGGCACGTCAGAGGCCGATTTCCCTTATTCTTTCACCAACGATATGAAGAAACACAAACGATAAACAATAAACAAAACATTATGAAACGTTGTTCTTTTTTATTTCTTTTGCTGGCTGTGGCCTGCTTCGCATGCGCACAGTCTCTCTTTGTAGGTACTTACAACATCCGCAACCATAACAGCGGCGACGACGCTGCAGGCAATGTCTGGACAACACGCTGCAAGGTGATATGCGACCAGATGAACTTCGAGGACCCCGACATATTCGGAACTCAGGAGGTGCTGCACGAGCAGTTGGCAGACCTTACTGCCGGTCTCGACGGCTATGCTTACATCGGTGTAGGCCGCGACGACGGCAAGACAGCCGGCGAGTATTCCGCCATCTTCTACAAGAAAGACCGCATCAAGCTCCTGCGCAACGGCAATTTCTGGCTCAACGAGACTCCCGACACTCCGAAACTCGGATGGGATGCAGCCTGCATTCGCATCTGCACATGGGGTGAGTTCCAGCAGAAAGATACTAAGTTCAAGTTCTATTATTTCAACCTTCACATGGACCATGTAGGTGTAGTGGCCCGTCGTGAGGGAGCGAAGCTCGTTGTGAAGAAGATAAAGGAGATAGCAAAGGGTGCTCCGGTCATTCTTACCGGCGATTTCAATGTCGATCAGAACGATGAGATATATGAGATATTCACCAAGTCAGGCATTCTCAAAGACTCTTATGAGTGCTGCCGTCTGCGTTTCGCTGAGAACGGAACTTTCAACTCGTTTGATTCAAATCTGAAGACAGACAGCCGCATCGACCATGTGTTTGTTTCTCCGGCGTTCGATGTCGACCGCTATGGCGTACTTACAAATGCCTATTGGACGCCTGTTGCAGGTTCGGGAGACAATTCGCTCAAAGGCAAGGATGCTCCTGCTGAAATAAGTTTCGGCAAATATGACCGTCGCACTCCGTCCGACCATTATCCTGTTTTTGTCAAGATGCGTTACAAAGGCAAATAAGCTGATTATAACATACTGATTATTCCCGGATGCGGTGACGACATGCGTTATAGTCGTCCCTGTCCGGGATTTTCTGTTCAGTAGAAATCCTGTGGTGATTTGTCGCAATAAGAAACAGCGGCTTCAGTCACGTATCGGTGTTGTTGCTTTCAGCAGAAAGAGAAGCCATATGGGCCGTTTACAGATTTTCAGTAACCTGCGGTTTTCACGTCCGAGTTTTCTGTTCTACCCCAAAAAATAAATGAGAATTTGCGCGCGGACTTTCCTTCGGACACAAATATGCGAAAAATAAGAGTTTCTCTCAAAACTCTGTATATCAATAGCTTACATTCGGAAGCGATTTTTTCGTCACACGAAGTGCACCGTTTCGGCACGTGATATGGACCGTATCAGGGGCTGAAACACGCAATATCACACCCTGAAACAGACGAAACCGGAGGCTGATATGGGCATTATCGGAACGCAAGACGGATTATCCGCTATTCTCAAACAGGATATACTACAAGGCAGTTCGGACTGAAATAGGCTTTATAACATGATATTTAACATTTTTTTACATCTCTTTTGCGATTTTATTTTGTCAAAAAAAAGTCAAGAAAAACTGTAAGTACGTCGCCGGAGTTTTCTTTAAAAACACCGATATGAGGCATTGGCAAAAGCACGGGAAGTATATGTCCTTCTTGCGGTGAGGATTTATCTGTTGGGGCAATGTGGATTTCTTGTTACGTGAACAGATACACTTCACCGTATATTATACCTCGTGTTCTCCGGAATTTATCCTTCATACCGCGGCACTTCATGCATAAAACCTGTCCCCACAGAATTTCTACAGGGTCGATTTTCCGTTTTTATATTATTTTGTTAGAGATATGGCTTTTTACTGATAGTTGCAGACTTGCTGCTTATAATGTTTTTAACTTTGATTCTTTGTTGTTTGTCATGGTTTGAGTCTGTTGTTATCCTGCCATTTATTCTGTATTAATTTATCTTTGTTTCATTTTTTCTTTCAATTCCTTCCAGGCTCTTTCTGTCTTTATGTCCGGTATGTGTGATTTAGCCCAGTCGTTTTCCCACTTGTCGAAAATTATCTTGTTCTGTGCCGATTCCTTTATGAAATCAAGCACTCTCTGCTCCTCTTCGTCCGTTGCTTTGCCTTCGAAGTAAAGCAGTGCCAGTTTTTTATCAAATTGTCGTTCTGCATCTTATATTTTATAATCTATAACAACAGAACACGCTAATTTTTGCTTTTCATGGATCGATTTTTATTGTTTTTATCTATGTTTAACATTATTGGACAACAAACTGCATTATTTTTCGGTATCATCATCTTATGATATTTCCAGCTGCTGTTTTATTTTTGCCATTGCGAGCTTCAGATGTTTGTTCACATTATATAGTGACATGCCTGTCAGTTCTGATATCTCCTTCTGTTTCAGTTTTTGTTCTCTCGACATGATAAATATTGTTTTTGTCATTTCCGGCATGTTGTTTATGGCAGTTTCAATATTATGTTCCAACTCTTCTATTATCATATCCGAACTCCTTTCGTATTCGAAATCTTCGTTGTACAGTTTTTCTCCCGGATATTTTTGAAGTGTGTCGGAAATGTGTTTCTTCATTATGAGTTCGTGTTTCATGTAGTTCAGACACAGATTCCTCACCATAGTGAACAACATTGATTTCAGTGATATGTCTTTCAGCTCACCGTGTTTTTCATACAATCGTATGAAACATTCCTGCACGATGTCCTTGGCTGCGTCGTCGTTCTTTACGAATTTTATTGCATATCCGTAAAGTCGCGGATAGAACGTCGTGAATAGAAATCTCATTGCTTGTTCGTCTCCACGGTTGATTAGGTCTATCACCGTTTGGTTTTCTGCGAATGTCATGTTTAAAGTAGTTTTGTAGTAGTTTTGGTAGTCGTTCGGTTCTCGCCTTCTATGGCGGTATGGGTTAAGTTCTCTTCTCTTTTTCCGGGTGAATTGTCTAAAAAAAAAGACGTGGGGAGATCTACTCTCCGCTTATCCTGCGCACAGGCCTTCGCAATGCCTTCATCAGGGATAAGCAACGCAGTTAGCCCACGCCGTGATATATTCTACTCTAGCATGGCACGGGCCGTGGCCCGTGTCCATTGAGTGAAAATACACCCGTCGTGAACGTTCCGTTGCCGCATCTTCCTGATAATCGTCCAAGTTTGCGAAGTTTGTACGCAGAAGATGACGTTCGTAAACGTCCTTTTTTTCTGACAAAATCAACCCACCAGCCCATAACGGGCTAACTGAATCGGAAACAAAGGTAAAAAAAACAAATGTAAAAACAAAAAATGAGAGTTATTATTTGCCGTAATTTTATGATATGTTTTCATTAAGACCATATTTCGGGGAAATTGTAACATAAATGAGAACTTTTTGTATTCATATTTTTGATATATGTGATATTTTTGTCCATATACCTCGTTTTTTTGACATGTCTTTGCATTAAAACTTTTTATGCAGCTTTTTTTTAGTATATTTGCATGTCGCCGCGCCATTCAGGAAGGCGTCGTATTACTATTTAGCCATTACCATATTATGAAATTATCTTTCTTACATGTTTTTCGCGTTTCAGTCATGTCCGTTGTGGTTTTCATGCCTTCCGTGCTCATGGCTCAGGGTAGTCGTCCTGCCGATTCGGTCAATCCGTTCATCGGAGCCAGCACCAATGTCGATGCTGCCGGTGCCTATCACGGACTGGGAAAGACTTTTCCCGGTGCTGCCACGCCTTTCGGTATGGTTCAGGTAAGTCCCAACACCATCACCGGTGGTGACAATGGTTCGGGCTACAGCTACGAACATACCACCATAGAAGGCTTTGCCATGACTCAGATGAGCGGAGTGGGGTGGTATGGCGACCTCGGCAATTTCTTCGTAATGCCTACCACAGGAGCCGGCATGAAGACCATTGCCGGCACTGCCGACGGCTCTATGCCGGGCTACCGCTCGCATTACGACAAAAAGACCGAGACCGCCCGCGCGGGTTACTACTCGTGTCTTCTCACCGACTATGGCGTGCGCGCCGAGTGCACAGCCACGCCACACTGCGGTCTGTTGCGCTTCACCTATCCCGAGAACCGTGTCTCGCGTATACAGATAGACCTCGCACGCCGTGTCGGAGGCACCTCAACCGAGCAGTCGGTGCGCGTTGTCGATAGCCACACCATCGAGGGTTACATGGTCTGCACGCCCGAAGGTGGAGGCTGGGGCAACGGCGACGGCAAGGCGCGCTACACCGTCTGGTTTCACGCCCGTTTCAGTAAACCGCTCGAACATTACGGCTTCTGGACAGCCGACATACCGGCTGACTGGTCACGCAAGCGCGACGACGTGGTGAGCCGCCCCTATCTTGAGCGTGTGGCTGCCGCCCGTATCGTGCGCGACACGGTCGCCATGAGCGGCAGGCACATAGGCTTTTTCACCGAGTTTGCCACGAAAGAGGGCGAGCAGGTAGATGTCAAGGTGGGCTTGTCGTTCGTCGATATGGACGGCGCGCGCCGCAATTTCGATGCCGAGGTTGCCCGTCTCAGTTTCGACAAGGCACGCCGACGCGCCGCCGACAGCTGGAACAAGGCTCTCTCGCGCATCAGTGTCGAGGGCGGAACGGCTGACGACCGTACGGTGTTCTACACCGCACTCTATCACACAATGATTGATCCGCGCACCTATGCCGACTGCGACGGCCGCTACATAGGCGGCGATTATAAAGTACATACCGCCGACCCGCGCTTCACAAAGCGCACCATCTTCAGCGGCTGGGACGTATTCCGCTCTCAGTTTCCGCTCCAGACTCTCATCAATCCGCGCGTGGTCAGCGATATGATAAATTCGCTCACGACCCTCGCCCGTGAGAGTGGCAGGGGCTATTATGAGCGTTGGGAGATGCTCAACTCCTATTCCGGCTGCATGCTCGGCAATCCTGCCATACCCGTAATGGCCGATGCCTGGGCAAAGGGCATACGCACATGGAACGCTGAAGAGGCCTTCGGCTATGCCCTCTCAACCACAAAGAAGTTCGGCAACGGCACTCTTGGTTACACTCCCGGAGGCCAATGTCTGTCCTACACTCTCGAATATGCTTACGCCGACTGGTGTCTCGGACGCATGGCTGAGATGCTCGGCAAGTATGATGAGGTAGCCAAGGCATACGCCGCAGCGCAGGCCTACCGCAACATTTTCGACCCCGACAAAGGCTGGTTCCGTCCGCGTGAGGCTGACGGTTCGTGGCAGCCGTGGCCCGAGGAAGGCCGGTTGAAGGAGTGGTATGGCTGTGTTGAGTGCAACCCTCTGCAGCAGGGATGGTTCGTTCCGCACGATCCCGACGGCATGGTTGAACTCATGGGAGGCCGCGACAAGGTGATAGCCGACCTCAACGATATGTTCGAACGCACGCCCGACAACATGATGTGGAACCTCTATTACAACCATGCCAACGAGCCGGTTCACTTTGTTCCATATCTCTTTAACCGCATAGGAGCGCCGTGGCTCACGCAGAAATGGACGCGCCATATCTGCCGCAAGGCTTACTCAAACAAGGTTGAAGGACTCTGTGGCAACGAGGATGTGGGTCAGATGTCGGCGTGGTATGTGCTCTCGGCCATCGGTCTGCACCAGTATTGTCCCGGAGACACGCGTGTGGAAATAACCTCGCCGGTGTTCGATAAGGTCACGGTGCGGCTCGACAGCGACTATTACAGCGGCCGCCGGTTCGTGATAAAGGCCGTCGATAACTCGCCGGAGAACATCTACATACAGCGTGCCGAGCTCAACGGCAAGCCTCTCGACGACTGCCATATCGACTTCAGTGATATTACATCGGGCGGTGAGCTCGTGCTGTATATGGGTCCGCAACCGAACAAGAACTTCGGTACTGCCGACTCCACAGCACGCTGATACTCTGCCGGTACGTGCCGACACACATACAATCACGCTCCGGCATACATATAATGAAGACAAACAGATAACCATAAAACCTACCTATGATGAGAAACCGAGTCTATGCCCTCCTTCTGGCGGTGTTCTCCTGCGCCTTTGCGCAGGCTGCCGCCAAGTCGTCGCCGTTCACCGTTGACGGCCTCAAGTGTGAGAATATGCGTGCCCCGTTGGGCATCGACAACACCTCGCCCCACTTCAGCTGGCTGCTCCATACGCCCGACCGGGGCGACCGTCAGATAGCATACGAGATACAGGTGGCGTCAGACGCCGCGCTGCTTTCCGCCGGACGGCCCGACATGTGGGCATCGGGCAAGGTGGCATCGGGCAAGAGTGTGATGGTGGAATACGCCGGACGCACGCTCATGCCGCGCTGCATATACTATTGGCGCGTGCGTTCATGGAACAAGGACGGCGTGGTTTCGGTATGGAGCAGGGTGTCGCGCTTCAGCGTGGGAGCACTCGGCGGACTCACCGGACGCTTCGTTGGCATGGCCAAAGGCAACGGCGACATGCGCTCGCCACTCATCCGCAAGAAGATAAAGGTGACGCCCGGCGCTACCGTACTCGCCCATGTCAACTCGCTGGGCTATCATGAGTTGTACGTCAACGGGCGCAAGGTGGACGACAGCGTGCTCTCGCCGGCAGTGTCGCAGCTCGACCGCCGCTCGCTCATCGTCACCTATGACATAACTCCATGCCTGCTTTCCGGAGCAGCGGAAGCCGACATCGTGATATGGGCGGGGCAGGGATGGTATAAGCCCACCACGTTCGGCGCTATTTACGGAGGTCCGCTCGTGAGGGCAGACATCGACGAGGTGGATGGCCAAAGCTGGCACACCATAGCACGCACTGATACCACCTGGACCGCAGCGTCGGGCGGCTATGCCGACACCGGCACGTGGAACGCCCTGCAGTTTGGCGGTGAGCGTGTGGACGGTCGCATCGTTCCGACCGACATGAGCACCGAGGCGCTCGACCGCCGCGCGTGGTATCGTGTGGCAGAGGTGGCTGTACCGGGCATGCAGGCCACGCCTCAGATGTGTGAGAGCAACACCATCATCAGCACCGTGTGCCCTGTGTCGGTCACCAAGACCGCCGACGGCGCGTGGCTCATCGATATGGGGCGCGTGTTCACGGGTTGGTTGAGACTCAGTCCTGGCGACATGCCCGCCGGCCGAGAGGTGCGCATGGAGTATGCCGACCATATATTCCCGGACAAAGGTTTTGAGTCGCAGGGCGAGAGCGACATATACATCACCGCCGGCAGACAGGGCGAGACGTTCTGCAACAAGTTCAATCATCACGCCTTCCGGTACGTCCGTGTCACCGGTACGGAGAAGCGTCCGCGCTGCACGGGCTTGCAGATATCGGGCGGATATGAGCCCGCCGCGAGCTTCGAGTGCTCCGATGCCGACCTCAACGCCATACACAATATGATATTCCGCACCCTGCGTTGTCTGACATTCAGCGGCTATATGGTGGATTGCCCGCACCTCGAGCGCACGGGATATGGAGGCGACGGCAACTCGTCTACCATGACCCTACAGACCATGTACAATGTCGCACCTACCTATTACAACTGGCTTCAGGCGTGGGGCGACGTTATAGATCCCGACGGTTCGCTGCCACACGTGGCTCCGGCGGGCGGCGGTGGAGGCGGACCTTACTGGTGTGGATTCATCATAAAGGCTCCGTGGCGCACCATGCTCAACTATGGTGACGACCGAACCATGCGCCTGCGCTATGCAGACATGTGCAGTTGGCTATCGTATGTCGACCGCTACACCACCGACGGACTGCTCGGCCGCTGGCCCGACACGCACAACCGCATCTGGTATCTGGGCGACTGGCTCACTCCGGCCGGTGTTGATGCCGGCGACGGAAGGTCGGTGGAGCTGGTGAGCAACTGCTTCGTGAGCGACTGTCTGGAGTCGATTACGCGAATAGCGCGCATATTGGGACACACTGCCGACGCCGATGCTTTTGAACAACGGAGGCTGAAGCTCAACCGCACCATACACAACCGTTTCTACAATGCCGCCGACTCCACATACGCTACCGGCTCGCCGCTCGACATGTCGTATGCCATGCTCACAGGTGTAGTGCCCGACTCGCTTTATGAAGGCGTGCACCGCAAACTGGTTGAACTGTCGCGCGGAAAGTACCGCACCCACATAGCCGTAGGTCTGACGGGCGTGCCTGTATTCACCGAGTGGGCTACGCGCAACCATGAGACCGAACTGATGTACGACATACTGAAGCAGCGCGACTATCCCGGTTACCTTTATATGATAGACAACGGCGCCACAACCACATGGGAGAGTTGGAACGCCGACCGTAGCCGTGTGCACAACTGCTACAACGGTATAGGCACATGGTTCTATCAGGCTTTGGGCGGAATTGTGCCCGACGAGGACGCACCGGGATGGAGCCATGTGATAATCGACCCGCAGTATGCCGGACATCTCGACTGGGCACAGGCATCTCGCAACACTCCTTACGGTCGTCTGGCCACCCATTGGCAGCGCACCGCCGAAGGCATAAGCCTCGAAGTGGAGTTGCCAGTAGGCGTGACGGCCACGCTGCGTCTGCCCGATGGCGTTGAGAAATGCACAGTCGACGGCCGCCGTATCAGCCGCAAGACACGCACGACGGAACTTGTACAGGGCACCACACGCATCGAATTCACCATGCGCTGAATCTCCCCGTATTGTGCATTATGCGCCTTTCATGACAGTGGAGATATGCGGAAGTGCATGAATATACACTTTTGGTTTGACTCGATTTTTATAAAATAAAAAAGCGGAACAGAAATATGCAAGTCCCTGTTCCGCTTTTTTTCGTTCCGATAGTGGGTATTCCATGAACTGCATTTTATTCTGAAAGGGCCGTTCCGTGGGCTTTCTGTTTTCCGGAAACGATTTTTCTGCATGTTCTGAAAGCCTTTTCTGTGCTGTCATATAGCCTTTTCTGTCGCTCCATATCGCCTTTTCGGCCGGCAGAAGAAGGCATTTTTGTGCTCTGTTTTGGATAAAAACGGTTGACAGTCAGAATGTTATGCTATGTTGTCAGAAACTCTTGTGTACGGCCGCAGAGCAGTGCTTGCTTGGTGATATGCGGAATATGAGCGGCAGACGTTGTATTTTTATTCATCAGAGTGTATTAATATGCGGTTTTCGCTATGGTAGAGACTGTCTGAAAAAAGGTTGCTGACAGATTTTGCTTATCGCACTTTTTTTATATATTTGCAAAATTCTTACATCCCATAAATAATATAAGTACATGCGTGAAAACAAAAGTATAGTGTTTGACTCTATCTTCCGCAGGACTTACTCGAAACTTTACTTCTACGCGCTCAGCCTGCTTACCGACGAAAGCGATGCCGACGACGTGGTGGAAGAGGTTTTTGTCGAACTGTGGAAACGTAGGGACGAGATAGATTTGGGCGACAAAATCGACTCGTTTCTTTATCGTGCCGTGTACACAAGGTCGCTCAACACGCTGAAGCGCCGTAATGTGAATGCAGGACGCCTCGCAGCGATAGACGACATAAACAATAAACGCATGGAATTCTACAGCGGCGCTTCGGACGACCCGATGCGCAAGATGGAAGATGCCGACCTGCGCCGCATGATAAACGACACCATCAATCTGCTGCCGGAGAAGTGCCGGCAGGTGTTCTGTATGAGTTATCTCAACGGAATGCGCAACAGCGACATTGCAGAGGAGCTGCAGCTGTCGGTGCGCACTGTTGAGGCCCACATGTATCGCGCCCTGCGTTTCCTGCGCGACCGGCTCGGAAAATTTCTTACTGTGGGTGTAGTTTTTTTTCATTTTTTGATTAGGTGTTTTTGCGAATAGGATTGTTATAAATGTAAAATCCTTTATTATTGTCTTTATTTTATAGAAAAAAGTATCGTAATGAAAGAACCGGACGAGAATGTTATAATAAGGTTTCTAACAGGATGCTGTTCCGATCAGGAGCTTGAGGAAGTGAGGGATTGGATAAACGCTTCGGAGGATAACGCAGCCGAGCTTTTCAGGCTTGAGGAGATGTACCGTCGAATGAGCGGACTGACCATGTCGGGCAGAGAGGTGGAGAAAGCGCTTACGAGTGTTCATACGCGCATTCGCCGTGCTCGTGCACGCGAAGTAAGTATGATGCGTATTATCCGCTATGCTGCTGCGGCTCTCGTTCTCGTTATGATGAGCGCAGGTATGTGGTATCTGGGCGGCGGTATGGGAAAACTCGGTGCGACTGACTATATCGTGGCCAAGGCTTCTATGAATACGCCGCGTGAGGTGACACTCGACGACAGCACTCATGTATGGCTCAACGCCGGTTCTTCGCTCAGATATCCCAAGACTTTTGACGGAGAGGTGCGCCGGGTGGAACTCCACGGCGAAGGCTACTTCGAGGTGGCGAAGGACAAGACACGTCCTTTCATCGTGTCGGGTGGTGCGGTTGACGTGAAGGTTCTCGGCACCGTGTTCGACTTCGACATCGACAGCGACCGCAAGATGGCCGAGGTGAGCCTGATAGAAGGTTCTGTCGAAGTGACCGAACGTCATTCCTCCGGCAAGGTTATGCTGACACCTGGACAGAAGGCATGCGTGGATTACGAGACAGGCCACATCATGGTGAAGAACGCCGACGTGCGACTCGAAGCTGTATGGCACAACCGTCTCATACCTTTCTATAATGCCGATGTGCGTCAGATAGCGAATACGCTCGAACAGCTTTATGGCGTCAAGATAGTTGTGGATGCCGGAATAGACGGGAGCCGTACATATTCCGGACAGATAATGCACAAGAACGACATAGACAGTGTACTTGAATTGCTGAAAAACACACTGCCTGTGAGCTATCGTAAGGATGGCGGAAAAATATATCTTGTGCCTAACGAATGACGGCGTGTGGCTCGCTGCACACCGCAGGACACGACAAACAGAAGACAGTCAGACCGTCACAACTCACGGAGTTGTGGCGGTCTGGCCGTTTATGGGATAACGTGCGATGTACGGAGAAAATGGTTTTGTAGGAATCATGTGGGGAGATGTTTCAATAAAACAACTGTGTCTTAAATCCATAACCGGCGTTGTCGCTTTCTGTTGAAAGCAAATAATCCGGGCTTTTCCACACCCTCTTAATTCTGTGGTTTTCCCGCTCGAGTTTTCTGTTCTACCCCAAAAAATAAATGAATATTTGCGAGCAGACTTTCCTTCGGATGCAAATACGCGAAAAATAAGAGTTTTGTACAAATGGCTGGATGCCAGTGATTTACATCCGGAGACGATTTTTTCATCTTACGAAATGCACCGTTTCAGCACGTGATATTGCCTGTTTCAGGGCGTGAAATGCACGATATCACACCCTGATACAGACCAAACCGGAGGCTGAAACAGGCATAATCGGAATGTAAGATTAATTATCCGGCATTCCATAGCAGGGTATATGACAAGGCTGTCAGAAATGAACAAGCCTTTATTATACCGGATTTAACATTTCCTTACATCTCTTTCGCGAAAAAATTTTGTCAAAAAAAAGTCAAGAAAATCCGTGAATCCGTTGTCTGAGTTTTCTTTCGAAACGATGATATGACGTGCCGGGAGTAGCACGGAAAATGTGCGCATGTCTTGAGATGAGGATTCTTCGGCTGTGACAATACGGATTTGCCATGACGTGCGAAAATGTACTGTCGTGTCTTATATCGTCCCGTGTTGTCTGGAACTTTTCCTGCGTTATATGATACTTTATTAATAAATGTCCCCACATAACTTCTATAGGGCCGGGAGAAGTGTGATGGATACTTTTTTTAAAAAAAATGTCATGGTGTTTAAGTAATTTTATAAAAACTTTTGTTCTACTACCAAAGACTTCTACTCAAGATAATTAAAAAACTAAATATAACTAAACAATTATTTATGAATAACAAGAATCAGTGGAGTAAGAGGATGGCGCGTGGCTTCGTGGCCCTCATGTTCGCAGTCGCACCTATGCAGGGAGCGTTTGCGCAGGTCACCCTGAACACTCCGAACACCACCCTGGGTGTGGTAATAAAGAATATCCAGGCACAGTCGAAATTCAAGTTCTTCTATGACGACGATCTTGCCGACATGCAGGTGAAGGCGATCGACGTGAAAAACGCTACACTCGAGAAAGTGCTTACACAGCTGCTCAAGGATAAGGGCGTTACATTCAAGGTGGATGACAAAGTGGTGTATCTGAAACGTAAGGAACAGCCGCAGTCACCCAAAAAACATAGCGGTGAGAAGAAGAAAATCACCGGACGCATACTCGACGAGAACGGTGAACCGCTGATCGGCGCAAGCGTTACTATAAAAGGTACGACAGACCGTGCCGTGACAGATATGGACGGAAACTACACAGTGATGACTGACGTGGAGAATCCGGTGGCACAGTTCACTTATCTCGGATACAAACCTCAGGAGGTTGCAGCCGACAAAAGCGGAGTGGTGAACGCAAAGATGGTGCTCGACTCACAGTCTATCGACGAGGTTGTGGTTACAGCGCTCGGTATAAAGCGTGAGAAGAAGATGCTCGGTTATTCGGTGCAGGACATCAAGAGCGACGCTCTCAACACCACCGGCGATCCTTCTGTGACAGGTGCTCTTGAAGGCAAAGTGGCCGGTCTGCAGATGAACACTGCAAGCACAGGTCTGGGTGGTTCTACTAAGATAACCATCCGTGGTAACTCTTCTCTCACAGATAACAACCAGCCGTTGTGGATCGTTGACGGTGTGCCTTTCACCGACGATCAGACTTCAGACGCTTCTGCATACGGCGGATACGACCGTGGTGGTACTTCGTTCGACATCAACCCGGAGGACATCGAGTCTATCTCTGTGCTCAAGGGCCCGAACGCTGCGGCTCTCTACGGTTCGCGTGCCGGTAACGGTGTTATCCTCGTTACTACAAAGAAGGGTTCTCACAAGCAGGGCTTCGGCGTTACATATAACGGAAACTTCACATGGAGCCAGGCTGCAGAGACAATAAAGATGCAGAAAAAGTACGGTCAGGGTTCAAACGGAAAGATAAACTATCTTTACGACGAGGACGGCAACAAAACAGCCATTACCGGTGAACTTTCATTCGGTCCGGCTCTCGATGGTCATCTCGAACCGTCATGGCTTGGCGAACAGATACCTTATAAATATTATGGCGACAAGCTGAAGGATTATTTCAATACAGGTTTCTCTCAGTTCCACACAGTGGCATTGGGCAATACAACAGAGAAATCACACTTCCGTGTATCTGTTGGTTTCAACGGTAACAACGGTCTTTTCAATGACGAGACTCTTGACAAACTGACTACAGACCTTAACGCCGGAACAGTGATAAACGACTATCTGTCGTTCGACGGTAAGATTTCTCTTTCTCATATGAAAGCCGAGAACCGTCCTTATACAGGTCTTAACGGCGAAGTGGCACAGTTGCTGCTCATACCGGGCAACGTAAGACTGAGCGACCTTGCCAACAACTACACATCGTCAGACCGTCTGCACCAGAACTGGTTTGGTCCGGACCAGCAGTATTCTAACCCGTACTATGTACGTCATCGCTATCAGAACTCTGACGAAAGATGGAGAGCGTTCGGTTACTATTCTGCAAACCTTAATCTGACAGACTGGTTGAAGTTCAATGCAAAATATTCATTCGACTACTACCGTACACGCATTCAGACAAGCGACCTCGGACTGGGCGACCAGGCCATAAGCACTCCGGACCAGAGCTGGGAGGAAATGCTGACCAACGACAACATGCAGCGTGGTGAGGAAAACCACTTCGAGCAGAACATACAGTTCCTCTTGATGGGTGACAACCAGCTCACTTCGAAACTTCGTCTTGGTTATACCGTAGGCGCAAACATAATGTATCTGAACTATGAGATACTCAATGTCGGCGTTGAGAACATGCTTGACAAAGACAACTGGATATTCAACACAGGTTATCGTCTGGTTTCTGCCAACAACGACGGACACGAGCGTGCGATGTATTCTGTATTCGGATCTGCACAGCTCGCATACGATGAGTATCTTTCTCTCGACCTTACAGCACGTAACGACTGGTCGTCAACACTGCCGGCAAAGAACAATTCGTTCTTCTATCCGTCTGCAAGTGTGAGCTACGTGTTCTCAGACTTCATGCGCTCTATCAACAAACCGCTGCCTTCATGGGTTACTTTCGCAAAACTGCGCGTGTCTGCCGCACAGGTAGGTAAGGATCCTTCACCATACAGCTTGTATAACACACGCAAGTTTACATTTGACATGGGTATCCGCAAACCGGTGGTCAACACAATTATGATGAACAGAAACCTCAAACCGGAGATCAAGACTTCGTACGAAGTTGGTCTTGACATGAAGTTCCTGAACAACCGTCTCGGCTTCGACTTCACATATTATTATAACAGCACGAAGAACCAGGCAATGCTCGTTGATGCTTCCGCACCTTGGACACAGCAGTGGGTGAATGCCGGTAAGATCACAAACTCCGGTGTTGAATTCATGCTTTATGGTACTCCGGTGAAGACAAAGGATCTCACATTCGACTTGACAATGAACATCGCACACAACCGTTCGGTAGTGAAAGAACTTGCTGACGGTGTGAACAGAGTTTATTTCAACGGCGACCCGAACATGCCTGTTAAGGTTGGTGCAGTGGCTGGTGGCAAACTCGGCGACATCTATGCTAACAATCTTATGAAGCGCGACGAGCACGGAAACATCGTTGTTGGTTCTAACGGTCTGCCTCAGCCGGAAAACGGAAACGGTAATCTGGAGCAGTATCTGCTCGATCATCCTATCGGAAATATACAGCCAGACTTGCTCATGTCTATCACTCCTACATTGACATACAAAGGTTTCAGCCTCACAGCAATGTTCGATATGAAGTTCGGTGGTGATGTTGTTTCAGTATCAGAAGGTATGGCTACAGCTGTCGGAACATCAGAGCGCACAGCTTATCGTGGTGAATACAAAGAGGTGAACGGCGTTTGGGATTATTATCTCGTAGTTCCCGGTGTTAAGGAAGACGGAACTCCGAACGACATTCCTGTAAGCGCACAGTCTTACTATTCTACAATCGGTCTGTACAAATCACAGAGAGGATACGCTGAGGAGTTCGTGCATGACGCTTCATACATAAAACTCAAGGAACTTGCAATAGGTTATTCGTTCCCGCAGTCGATGCTCAAACGCACACCGCTCACATCGCTCAAGATGTCGTTTGTAGCACGTAACCTGTGCTTCCTGATGAAACATACTCCGGGTAACCCCGACGGTGGATATGACACGACAATGTTCTCACAGGCACTCGACTATATGGCCGTGCCTTATACACGCACATTCGGTTTCTCAATCAATCTTGGATTCTGATGACGTAATCGGACATACGCTTGTGGCGATGGACATTATCAATATATAATAAAGAAGCAAAAAGCAATTCTTAAAACTTAAAACAACAATGAAACGCAAAATAATATTCAATGGATTTCTGGCACTGACCATGGCCTGCACCGTCAGCTCATGCTATGATCTCGATGATATGAGCCACAATCCTTACGAAATAGAAGACAATACCGGAGCAGGAGGCGACATCGACAATCCTGATGAGGACAATACTAAATATGCCGATGTGAACATCAATTTCACTGTAAGCAAGGAAGACTCGGCCACACTCAAGACAGCGTTGGCAGATGCTCCTTCTACATTCCGCAACTTCCTGTATGAGGGATATTATAACGATTATCAGATCACAACCAACCTGAGTCATGACATCTATGCCGGTTATGTTGCAAACAACCAGCCGAAGCACTCGATGAAAACACCTGACTACAGTTATGGTGACGGATGGTCAGGACAGCGTTGGGCACACTTCTACAATGAGCGCAGCTCTGAATACCGCACACTGTTGAGAGCATACAAGTTCAATGACAATCCGGAGAAATACAAGAACATGTTCTATATCACACGTATATATTATGTGTTCCTTGCACTGGCAAATACAGATACATACGGTGCAATGCCGTTCCGCGAGTATGCACAGGCACGTATTCCTGAAACAAACAATGTGAAGTATGACACACAGGAATAGGTTTACGATGCTATGTTCAGAATGCTTGAGCAGGCAGTGGACAGCATCAAGCCGAACGATGCTTCACAGTATAAGATTGATCGCGAGGATATCTGCTACTTCGGTGATGTGAACAAGTGGCTGCGTTTTGCCAATACACTGCGTCTGCGTCTGGCTCTCCGTATATCAAATGTCGCTCCTGAGAGAGCAAAGCAGGAGGCTGAGAACGCATTGAACAACCAGTACGGACTCATGCAGAGCAATGACGACAACATGCAGACTGTTCCGAGATACGCTCCAACGGAAATGGGCGGTAATGACTCTGGTGGTGATGAGAACGCTCTCGCAATGTGTTCTGTTGCATACGGAGGTGAAAGTGTGATGTCATGGGATCTTGAACAGATGTATCGTAACCTCAGTACCGGTGGTGGAACTTATCAGATAAAGACCGGCCGCAACGACTACGTGGAAAAGACAATCGACCCGAGATGTCTCGTATGCTGGTATCGTGCCAAGATGACTTCCACATCAATAGCTGCCGGAGAGGAAAGCCTTCGTGAAGACTTTGCTGGATGTAAGCGTGGTGCTCAGGCTCCGGAAATCGATATGGGTATATTGAATTACAGTATTACACGCACAGAGCCGAAACCGGCTTCAAAGATTCTGAACAAGGATTTCTGGTTCAACTATGCACGTCCTACTGTATGGCTCGGCTATTCGGAGTCGCTCTTCCTCAAGGCTGAGGCTGCTCTGCGCGGATGGACAGGACAGGATCTCACGATGGATGCCGAGGGTTATTTCCGTGCCGGAGTGCAGGCATCAATGGATTATTACGAGATCGACTCGAGCGCGGCACAGTCATATATCGAAGGCCTGAAGGTGCTTAACGACGGTACTTTCGCCAGCGGTGACAAAGAAAAGATACTCGAGGCCATCATAACACAGAAGTGGATGGCTGTATTCCCCAACGGAAACGAAGGCTGGGCAGACTTCCGCCGTACGGACTATCCTGCTCTTGCCAACCAGCTCACCAACGTATCTGGTGGCGATGTGCCTGAAGGAAAGATGATAAAGCGTCTGCTCTATCCTAACAGCGAGAGCTCAAACAAGTATTTCAACGAGCACAGCGAGCTCCAGGCTGCCAACACTCAGGGCACAAGGTTGTGGTGGGACGTTGCCGATACCAACGATGCCAATGGTAACAGACAACAACCCAACAACTTCAGAACTACCGGCTCAACATTATCGAAAATAATGAAGTAATTGTAATAGTACGGTTTTTTTAGTGTTATTAATTGTAGAAGGGACGAGCTTGTTTTGAAAGTCAGTCCCTTTTTTGTGCCCTTACGTTTTTTACATATACCGGATATTCGCGTTTTTAGTGGAAAACTGGCAAGGCTGCTTACAATTTTTCTTGATTTTATTTTGACAAAATAAATTCGAGAAAGAGATGTGAAGGAATGTTAAATTGTACGTTGTGACGCCTGTTCCGCTCCATACAGCCCTCTGATATACCCTATATCATAGTCCGGAATAATGGATTCTGCTTTCCGATATTGCCCATTTCGTGGCGCGATAAAGCCCATTTTAGGGTGCGATATGGTGCTTTTCGGCTCATGAAATGGGCCATTTCGCAAGCCGAAATGGTGCATATTGCAATGCAGGGAAATGTGCCTTAAATGTAAAACGTTGACATTCAATATATTATGTAAAGTCCTTATAATTCGCGTATTTGCGTCCGAGGAAGAGTCCAGTCGCAAATACACGCTTATTTTTCGGGGTAGGACAGAAAACTTAGAGTGAAAAATCAAAATCCAGTTACAAATTGAAAGTTGCCCATATTGTTCCTTTTTCAGCAGAAGAAATAACGCCTGTTCTGGATTAAAACCATATTTTTAAATAAATATAGAAAAAATATAAGATTGTGGTAAGTGTTTTCTTTTGCGGGATTGTTATGATTATGAAAAGACTGAAAACCGACCTTGCATCTCACGGTGCTACTGACTGCGATTAAAAACTGAAACTATAATAATATATTAACTTGTTATTAATCTTTTAATTTATGAAGATCAAAAAACTACTTGTCATGACGTTATTGTCGCTTCTCGCGACGACAGGCGTCAACGCACAGCAGCCTTATGGTGGCTGTTGGCATCCCGATGACATCAAGAACTGGTCTCCCGAGACCGATCCTGATGCCAAGTTCAACCGTGCGAAGGTTCCTTTGGCAGCACGTTTCAAGGAGCCGGAGCTTATGAAGGCAAACAAAAATCAGTTCTATGAGGGACAGATTTGCAATGCCACAATCTTGTATCCGACATGTTCTATGTGCCCGTCGCAGGGCGACAACAACTTCCTCGGCTATCAGCCCACTTACTGGCAGTATATGGATAAGCTGGTTTACTGGGCAGGTTCGGCCAGTGAAGGTATCATCATACCGCCTCCAGCAGGAGCGACAGACGCCGCACACCAGAGCGGAGTGAAGTCTCTCGGACAGATTTTCTTCCCGCCTTCTTATTATGGAGGAAAGCAGGAGTGGGTTCGCCAGATGCTTTCAAGAGAGGACGGAAAATACATATATGCCATCAAACTCTATGAGATAGCAAAGTATATGGGCTTCGATGGCTGGTTCATAAACGAAGAGAGCGGTGGCGGCTCCACATCTGAGTGGGTAGGATTCATTCAGGAATTCAACCGTATTGCCGACGAAAACGGTGACACACAGATGGAAATACAGTGGTATAACGCCAGCATGACACCTAATACCACAATTCTGACTTCTCACAAGAACACATCCCAGTTCCTCGAGTATGGCGCTACCGGCGACTATCGCGGATATGCTTCCAAGCTCGGATGCACTGAGGCAGAGACCTTCTCGAAGATTTATGCCGGTGTTCAGGTGGTAAGCTCAGGCCACACAGGATATGCAGCATCCCTCAACAACGCCATGCCTACAAGCGGACACGTAGGTTCTCTCGACCTGTTCTGCCCGGAAGAGCGCATTTGGAAGGACAATGTGAAGAACATCCTCGGCACAAAGGACGACAACGGACAGCGTGCTTATGATGCCATCACCAAGACTTTCAAGAACGAGGAGCAGATGTGGGTCAACCTGCAGGGCGATCCTTCTTACGTGGCTGAGTCCGGTTGGCCGGGACTGTCGGGCCGTATGCTTGAGCGTTCGGTCATCAGCTCTATGCCTTTCGAGACATCTTTCTGCGTAGGTGTTGGTAAATATCGTTTCGTAGAAGGCGAGAAGCAGGGCTCACAAGACTGGTATCACAGTGGTGTGCAGAGCATCATGCCTACATGGCGCTGGTGGATTGAGAACAAGGGCAACCTGACAGCTTCAATCGACTGGGACGATGCTTACAACTTCGGTAGCTCCATCAAGATTGCCGGTACCCTCACTTCAGACGATCACCTGATGCGTCTTTACAAGACCATGATACCTGTCAGCGCAGGTGGTACACTCCGTCTGGTTTACAAGACCAACACAGCCGGTTCTGTAGAGGTGAAACTCGCTACGGAAAGTAAGGTTGACGGTGAGATGGTCACACTCTCAAATCCTACTACATCTGAGAAGAACGGATGGACAGTCGCTGAATACGACCTGTCTTCTCTCAACGGCAAGACCGTATATATGATTGCTCTCAATCTGAAGGCTGCTGCCGATGTCAATGCTTATGAGCTGTCACTCGGCGAGATGGCAATGCTTCCTGCCGGCTATGCTCCTGCTGCTGTCACAGTAAGCAACCTCGCTACTACAAGCGTCCTTGGCGAAGAGAAGGGCGACATACGTCTGACTTGGGATTATGACTACACAGCTGATTTCGATCACTTCGACATCTACACAGTTACAGTTGACGGCACACGCGTACTCGTAGGCCAGACACGTGACGAAGGTTTCTACATTCCTACATTCGTACGCAACGCAAACGACGCATACGTTAATGTTGAGGTCGTTCCTGTAATGAAGGATATGAAGCAGCAGAGCGCACAGACACTGAAGGTTGACTATCCTGCTCCTACTATTCCTGCTGTGACATTCAAACTCTCAAAGAGCTATATCAAGGTGGGTGAGACTGCCACTATCACAGCCAACGGTACAGGTAAACCGACTGCATGGGAATGGATTCTTCCGGAATCTCTCGAACTCGTTGACGGTGAGCTGACAGACAATGTCATCACAGTCAAAGGTTTGAAGAGCGGCCGCCAGACCGTCACCGTGAAGGCTACCAACGTCGTAGGTACTTCAGAGACGACTCAGGAAGTGCTCGACGTAATGGACGACAGCGAAATAAACGAGGTTTACAATGTAGCTCTGAAGAAGACTGTTGTTTCTTACAGCGGTTCTACAAACGAGAGCGAAGTTCCTTCTAAGATCATCGACGGTGTTACTTATCCGTCAAGCACAAGCGACAAATGGTGCAACGTCAGCGCCGACAACTGGGTTATATTCGACCTTGAGGGTGCTTACCGCATCTATGGCTTCCGCATCTATGATGCTAACTCGGGTCCTGAGAGCGGCTGCGACCAGATACGTTCTTACACAATCGAACTGTCTAACGACGGCGAGCACTGGACAACAGTGGTTGACGAGGAAGACCGCGAGTCTGAGACCATCAAGACAGATTACATCGCTCCGTTCAAGGCACGCTTCGTACGTCTGTCTCCGCACGTCAGCGGTACACTCCGTATATGGGAATTCGAGGTTTATGGAAAGGACGATGTCAATATGACAATCGATGTTTCACCGGCCGACCTCACGCTGAATGCAGGCGAGACACAGAACCTTACTGTTAAGTACAACCTCAATGGTGACGAGCGTGCTGACGAGTTCACATGCAAGGCTGTGTCTTCAAAGGGCAACGTAGTAATCGGTGAGATAACAGAGAACGCTGCTGAGAACACATTCACAGTGCCTGTTACAGCCAACAAGATACTTGGTGTTGACAATGTGAAGATCACTGTTAACAACGGCGGTTCATACAAGGAGAGCACTGTAAACGTTACAGTAGATTCTGAGGAACGTCCTAACGTACTCGCCGGAACAGAGGCAACTCTGCGCCACTACAAGGAGGACTACTCATTCGAGGCTCCTTATGACGAGTTCAAGGTGAACACTCTCACCGACGGCAACAAGACAGAAGAGGGCTGCCTCGCCATCGAGACACCGTCTATGTACAAGCAGGACTTCTGGTCTATATTCACTGCTCCGGAAGGAAAGAACTGGAATCTCGCTAAGGTTAAGGTTTATATCCCGGGCAACAACAAGGGCGTGAACGACAACGACAAGGAAGGAATCGTCAACAACGAGATAAGCATCATGATGGGTAACGACCTTACTCGTCTGACAGCTGTCAAGACATTCTCTAACCTCGACGAGGTTTCCGAACTTGAGTATGTACTTCCTGAATACAAGAGCTGCAAGTATCTTGCAATCGTATGTACACTGAATCCGTACTTCTATCCTTCACTTGCTGAGGTTGAGGCTTACGAACAGTATGAGGAGGCAATACCTGTAAACGGTCCTGTTGCAGTAAGCGGATGGAACTATGACGTGATTGCCGAGAGCACACCGTCTGCTCAGTTCACCAATGGCGTGCTCGACGACCAGGGTTGGGTTCTCTACAGCTCATCGGTACAGTCTGAAGGCGCTATCGCCGGCGACGACCACATCGTGACAACAGCAAACGGCACAGAGTTCAAACTGGCTGACTACGATCAGAACAACGGTCTTGTACTCAAGTCTTATGGCGAAAGCAAGGACCTCGTATTCGACGAACCGGCCAACTGTGAGGAGATCTACTTCCTCGTGATTTCTGCAAACGGCCAGTCAACTCTCAATGTTGTGGCTAACTATGAGGACGAAACTCAGAGCGACATGGCTACATACTATCCGCAAGACTGGTGGAGCAGCTATCCTTCTGGTACAGAAGCTGTCTATGGCATAAGCCGTATCATCACTTCTGGCGAATCAGGCTATCAGACCGACGAGATTGACGACAGATATCAGTTCCGTCTCTATGAATACACACTGCCTACTGACAAGAGCAAGAAGATCAAGTCTGTTACATTCACATCAATGAAGAGCGGCAGCTATCCTACAATCCTTGGTATTGCCAAGAAGGGCTACATGGTTCCGACGGGCATCGGTTCTGTAGAGTCAGAAGCAGGCGTACGCGAGATATCGGGCATCTACACCATCAACGGTGTTAAGCTGAACGCTCCGCAGAGAGGTATCAATATCATCAAGTACACTGACGGAACAGCGAAGAAAGTAATGGTTAAATAATCGGTTTTTCTCATTACTGGTTTCAGCTAATTTAAGGTGAGGGCATCGGATATGCCCTCACCTTTTTTGTTTCCAGTCCTTTCCTGTCGCCACAATCCGGCTTTATGGCTTCCGCGATGCCTCCGTCACGGTCGTCTTCTCATTGGTAATGGGCTATGTCGGTAGCTGTCGCGTCACTCATATTTGGGGCAGTTTGGGTCTGAAACATAGGATACTATGTTGCGCCGTTGTGATAAATTTTGTATATTTGTGTCCATCCGGAGGATCCGTACCTGAACTGTTACTATAACTGAGAATATTATGAAACACCCATTTGGGGCTTTCTGCCTGATGTTCGCAGCACATGCCGCATTGGCGCAAGGCACATACGACATCACAAACTCGCTCGTGATAAGAAACCACGACTGCACGCTCACACGTCTGTGTGCGGTGATGCCCATGCCTGAGAGCAACATATATCAGGACATAGAACAGTTCCGTACGACTGACGGCGATATATTCCGTGCCGCCAACAACGACAATATGTACCTGCGCACCGTGCGTACCGGGACGTTGCCTGCGCCGGGCGATTCTCTTGTTATCACGGAACGGTTCAGCGCGACGCTCTATCCCATGCGCATAGACATGGCGCAGTTCACGACGATATATCCTTACGACACCTCCACCGAACTTTACAAGAGATACACATCTCCGATAGGCAGTTACGTCGATATTACGCATCCCGACATCGTCCGAGCCGCCGACTCATTGTGGAACGAGGCCGTGGCCAATCCTTTGGAATATGCGCGGCTGTGCTATGAGCATGTGGCCGCCAGATTCGGTTATCTCAATCCCGACACAGGCATACACGCCATCACGGAGACAATGGCCGCCGGCGGAGGCGACTGTGGCAATCTCTCGGCCGTCTATGCCAGTCTGCTGCGCTGCAAGGGCGTGCCTGCACGCCTCGTTGTCACGGTGCGTCCCGACGGCACACACCACGTATGGAACGATTTTTTCCTTGAGCGCTACGGATGGGTGCCGGTGGATGTGACTATGAAACACGATCATCCCGACGGCGACTTCTTCGGTTATTGTGCGGGCGACGGCATTGTCATGTCGTTCGACCTGTGTTCCGAACTGTCTGCCGACGGCCTCACGCCTTTCACGGCCGACCTTCTTCAGACTTTCTTCTACTGGTACCGGCGCAGCGCCGGTTCGGAGGTGAGCGCGGCTCAGAGGGTTGATAGCCGCCGCACGGATAACGGATTCAGTGTCAGTGTGCGTGCCGGCGCGGACGGACAGATGGTGGTGGAGTGGAGCAGTGCCGCAGGAGCGACGGGCTACAGGCTCTGTGTGAGCGAGAGTGGAACAAGCCGTGCCGTAGTCACACAGACTTTCGGTTCCGACTGTACGTCGTGCACTTTTGACGGACTTCAGCCGGAATGTACATACGACGTGAACGTGACGTCGTTACGGCGACATGACAACATAGTGGCGGAGATGGTCTCATGCACCGCCGGCATACGCCTCTGAAGACTGTGTGCTGCGTCTTCTGGCTCCCCGTGAGCACGGCGTGAGGCGTCGCGTGGAATGAATACAGATTATAAACCTAAGATATGAGAAAATTATTCATGTTTCTTTTTCTGCTCCTCCCGCTCAGCGGTGTGGCGCAGCTGGTTGCGCCCTTCAGGAGCGGCGACCGTGTGGCATTCGTCGGAAACAGTATAACCGACGGCGGACACTATCATTCGTACATATGGCTCTACTACATGACGCGTTTCCCTGAGATGCGCATGCAGATGTTCAACTGCGGTGTGGGCGGTGACACTGCCCTCGAAATACTGCGCCGTATCGACCACGACGTGTTCTCTAGGAAGCCGACCGTGCTCACACTCACGTTCGGTATGAACGACAGCGGATATTTCGAGTACAACGGAGACAATCCTCAGGCGTTCGCCGACAGCAAGGTTTCGGAGTCGCGCCGCAACTTTCTCGAGATAGAGAAAAAGCTGAAAGAGCATACGTCGGTGCGCAAGGTGATGATTGGTACGTCGCCCTACGACCAGACGTCGCGGTTCAACAACGACATATTCAGGCGCAAGAACGACGCCATGCGTCGCATCATAGCCTTCCAGGATTCGGCGGCGCAGGCCAACGGATGGGAGTTCCTCGACTTCAACGCTCCAATGTGTGCCATCAACGAGCGTTTCCGGGCCGTTGATTCCACGTTCACCCTGTGCGGCAGCGACCGCGTTCATCCCGACAACGACGGCCACATGGTGATGGCATATCTCTTCCTGAAGGCTCAGGGTATGGTCGGAAAGAAGGTGGCTGAGGTGTCGGTTGATGCCGCCCGGAGCAAGGTGTTGACTGCCGGCAACTGCAAGGTGACAGGTTTGAAGGTGAAGGACGGTAAGGTGACGTTCGACTATCTGGCGCACGCTCTGCCTTATCCACTCGACACGGTGGCGCATGGCTGGGGCTTCACCCGACCGCAGTCGCGCATCACAAAGATTGTTCCTGGATTCATGGACGAGATGAACAGCGAGCTGCTCACCGTCAGCGGACTGTCCGGCAACCATCTGCTCACCATCGACGGAGAGCCTATCGACACGCTCACTGCCGGCGAACTCGCTTCGGGTGTCAATCTCGCGGCTTACCGCCACACACCGCAATACCGTCAGGCCATGACCGTCATGGCTCTCAACGAGGAACGGTGGGAGATAGAGCGCCGCTTCCGCGACTATGCGTGGTTGCAGTACAACTTCTTCATGAAGCGCGGTATGCTCGAGGCAAACGACGAACGTGCGGCCCGTGCTTTCCGCGAAGGCCAGAAGAACGACGCCTGGGTGGCAGCCAAGCGCGATATGTATAACAAGATGATACACAAGGAAGTGCGCGACATGTACACGCGCCAGATGGACATGATTGTCGATCGCATATACGAGATAAACCGTCCGCTGAAGCGCCGTGTGGAGCTTCTGCCTGTGGAATAAGAATAAAAAAAGCAGGACATCCGCAAGACTTTCTCCCTGTGGAGAGGTCTTTTCCGGATGTCCAGTATTCTGTTTTTGTGCGACAGTGTGCTTAGATCACTGCGTCTGTGGCTGTCATCTGCTCCAGCGAACCTTCCTTCACCTGAATGCAGATGTAGCTCACTGCGCTGCCGGCCGCTGCTGCCAGCTGTCTCTTTACGCTCGGAGCAACGCGCAGCCAGTCGCCTGTGTTCAGCTCCACGGGCTCGCCGTCGAGTGTCATCACGGCCTTACCGCTGAGCACGCCGTATATTTCCTCGTTCTGTTTGTGGCTGTGAACGAACGGTACTGATGCTCCTGCCGGCATGCTGTTGATTGAAATCTCTGCGCCCGTGAGTCCCAGTTTGTCGTGCAGTTCGGTTCTCGGCGCGTCACCTACTGAAATTTTCTGATATTTCTCCATACTGAAAAACGTGTTTTGTAGCTTTGTTGTTATTGTTCTTTTTGTGTTGCAAAGTTACTCGACACACCTTTCTTCTGCAAGAAGTTACTCTGCCGTAACAAAGTATCATATACGAAACAAATGCTGATTTTCAGACTTTTACGCGGCAGAGGTTTATGTATTATTAAGATTTTCAGCCTTGTTGCGCTGTCTTGTCTCGCGGTCGCGCAGTATGGCCTCCATGTTTCTTATGGCCCAGTCGGTGAGCGGCTGCATGGCTTCGAGCATCTCTATGCCGCGTGCGGTGAGCGAATATTCCACCCGTGGCGGAATCTCCGGATAAGCCGTACGGTTCACAATGCCGTCTTCCTCCAGCGTCTTGAGCGACGCCGACAGCATTTTCGGTGTGGCGTCGCCTATGGCGTTGCGCAGTTCTGTGAAGCGCATCGGCGACTTTTGCGACAGTGCGTGCAGCACCAGCATCGACCATTTGTCGCTTACGCGTGCCAGTATGTTCCTTATCGGACAGTCGGGATATATGGCATTACAAGTGTTATTTTTCATATTTTCGTGTCTGGTTGTTATGCAAAGATAGCGTTTTCGTTGTGAAAAAATGTCGGTTACATGCTTTTATTCCGCAGCTACGGCAGAGTTATGTTTTGTGCTTTTGTGGCTGAGCCGCCCTGTTCCGTCTGACTATGTATCGCCTGTGGCGCTCCGGTCCTTACCGCCTCGCCGGCCTGTCGTCGGCAGAGTACGTTATAATAAAGCGCATACGTTGATTTTTTTATGAAAAAAACTTTGTCCCACTAAGCGAAAACACCGTATAATTTGTTATATTTGCAGTTATTAATAACTAAATTATGAGAACAAAATCTACTTTCCTCTTATCAGCCATTGCAGCACTCTTTTTAGGAACTGCAAGCATGGCGCGGACTGCCGCAGACGGCCTTACGCGCTACGTTAATCAGTATATAGGCACGGGAGGCCACGGCCATGTGTTTCTCGGAGCCAATGTCCCGTTCGGACTCGTACAGCTCGGCCCAACACAGATCACACGTGGTTGGGACTGGTGTTCGGGTTATCATTACAGCGACTCGGTGCTGATAGGCTTCGGCCACATGCATCTCAGCGGTACGGGAATAGGCGATTTGGGCGATATAGCCCTTCTGCCTGTGTCAAATGCCTCGCAGCGCGAGCTCATCTTTTCTCACAAGGATGAGAGCGTGAAACCGGGCTATTATTCGCTGAAACTCGTCGATCCGGGTGTTAAAGTGGAACTTACAGCTTCGCAGCGTGTGGGATTCCACCGTTACACTTTCGACGGCAACAGCGGCAAGGCACTCATGCGTCTCGATCTGGTGCAGGGTATCGGATGGGACAAGATGACCGACTGTCTCATCACACAGGAGAGCGCTACACGCATAACCGGTTACAGACGTTCGGAAGGATGGTCGCGCGACCAGCGCATTTATTTCTCAATGGACTTTTCGAAGCCTGTCACTATGGAGAACCGCGACAGCACCGGCGTGGCCATATTCTCAGTAGAGAAGGGTGAGCCTCTGCTTGTCAAGGTGGCACTTTCGCCGGTTGATATCGACAAGGCAAAACTGAATATGGAGGCCGAAATGCCGGGATGGGATTTCGACGCCGCCGTAAAAGCTGCCGACGATGCATGGAACAAACAGCTCGGACGAATCGTTCTGACCGACAAGAACGACAAACGCAAGGAGATATTCTATACGGCGATGTATCATCTTATGACCGCTCCGTCACTCTTCTGCGACGTCGACGGTGCATACCGTGGAGCAGACGGCAAGGTGCGCAAGGGCGATTTCAAGAACTATACCACCTTCTCGCTCTGGGATACATATCGTGCAGCTCATCCGCTTTTTACGCTCATATTCCCTGACATGCAGAGCGACTTCGCATCAACATTCATGAACATATTCGACCAGCAGGGCAAACTGCCTGTATGGCACCTCATGGGCTGTGAGACAGACTGTATGGTGGGCAACCCCGGCATACCTGTTCTGGCTGACCTCGTGCTCAAAGGATTCGTGAAAGACAAGGAAAAGGCTTTTGAGGCCATGAAGACTTCGGCTATGCTCGATGAGCGTTCGCTCGGACTACTCAAGCAGTACGGCTACATTCCTTACGACAAGGAACCGAGCAACGAGACCGTGGCAAAAGCTCTGGAATACTGTCTGGCCGACGACGGTGTGGCCAAGACAGCCAAACTGTTGGGCAAGACCGACGATTACAACTACTTCTTCAAGCGCAGCCGCTCCTATGCTACATATTTCGACAAGGAAACCGGATTCATGCGTGCGGTATCGTCTGACGGTAAGTTCCGTACTCCGTTCGACCCGATACAGGCCGCACACCGTGTGAACGATTACACTGAGGGCAATGCATGGCAGTACACATGGCTTGTTCCGCACGACGTTCACGGACTGGTGAACCTCTTCGGCAGTGAGAAGAAATTCGTCACCAAGCTCGACTCTCTCTTCATCGTTGAGGGCGATCTCGGTGAGAACGCATCACCGGACATCAGCGGACTTGTAGGTCAGTATGCTCACGGCAACGAGCCGAGCCATCACGTCATCTACATGTACAACTACGTGGGACAGCCGTGGAAGGCCGCTCCTCTGCTCCGCAAGATGATGAACGAGATGTATTTCAATGAGCCCGACGGACTCTGCGGAAATGAGGACGTAGGACAGATGTCGGCATGGTATATCCTGTCTACAGTAGGTCTGTATCAGGTTGAGCCGTCCGGCGGCCGTTACATCATCGGTACTCCGCTCTTCAGCCGTGCCGACCTCAATGTTGGTAATGGAAAGACATTCAGCGTATTGGCACGCAACAACAGCGACCGCAACATATACGTGCAGAAGGCTTACCTCAACGGACGTGAGTATAAGAAGTCGTATATCGACTTCGCTGACATCAAGGCAGGCGGAAAACTCGAGCTTGTGATGGGCAGTAAACCGTCTAAATGGGGTACCAAGGTGGCCGACCGTCCTTGAGACGGTCGGCCAATGTGCGGTGCACGCACTGATAACAAACATAACAGACAATAATGCAAAAACAATAGCGGTATGAAAATGAATTTAAGTTCGCACATCGTACTGAACAACGTACCCGAACAATTCTACCGTCCGCGCACGGCAGTGGAACGCTCGGAGATTACGAGGTGCGAGAAAATAAGCACGGAGATTTTCTCCAAGTCAGAAGAGGGTGTGACACTCATTGCCGACACAGTAGAGGCCGAGATGAAACGCTGCAAGGCCGAAGGCCGCAACTGTGTGCTCGGTCTGGGCACGGGACAGTCGCTTGCTTCGGTATATGCGGAGCTGGTGCGCCGTCATGAGGAATGTGGACTGAGCTTTGCCAATGTGACAGTGTTCAACGCCTACGAGTATTTTCCGCTGCGTCCGGACAGCATGCACAGCAGTCTCGGTCAGCTTCGCAAATACATCCTCGACCATGTTGACATCAATCCTGAAAACATATTCTCGCCCGACGGCACCATACCGCAGGACGAGGTGCTTCAGCACTGTCGTCAGTATGAGCAGCTGATAAAGGAAAAGGGCGGCATAGACATAATGCTGCTTGGTATCGGACGTATGGGCAACATCGCCACAAACGAACCGGGAAGTTCGCTCACATCAGCGTCGCGAATAATCCTTATCGACTCAACCTCGCGTGAAGAGATGACCCTCAGCTTCGGTTCACAGGAGCCTGTGCCACCGTGTTCAATAACAATGGGTGTGAGCACGATTCTTTCGGCACGCAAGGTTTTCCTCACAGCGTGGGGCGACGATAAGGCCGACATCATTCAGAAAACCGTTGAGGGCCATATCACCGACGCCATTCCGGCTTCGTTCCTTCAGACACATAACGATGCGAAGGTGGTGATCGACCTGGCAGCCGCCGCAAAACTGACACGTATCATCCACCCGTGGCTTGTGACAAACTGCGAATGGACCGACAAACTGATACGCTCGGCGCTGGTATGGTTGTGCGGTGTGACAGGCAAACCAATCCTGAAGCTCACCAACAAGGACTACAACGAGAACGGACTGAGCGAACTGCTTGCACTTTTCGGATCGGCATACAATGCCAATATAAAGATTTTCAACGACCTGCAGCACACCATCACTGGATGGCCGGGCGGCAAACCCAATGCCGACGACACATATCGTCCGGAGCGTGCCAATCCTTATCCGAAGCGCGTAATCGTATTTTCTCCGCATCCTGACGACGACGTTATATCTATGGGTGGCACCGTAAACCGTCTTGTGCAGCAGGGCCACGACGTGCATGTGGCTTACGAGACGAGCGGAAACATAGCCGTGGGAGATGAGGAGGTGACACGTTTCATGCACTTCATCAATGGTTTCAACCAGCTTTTCGCCAACGATTCCGATCAGGTGATAAAGAGCAAGTATGAGGAGATAAAGGCTTTCCTGGTCAACAAGAAACAGGGCAACTGCGACACGCGCGACATTCTCACCATCAAGGGACTTATCCGTCGTGGCGAGGCACGCACCGCATGCACCTACAACCGCATACCGCTCGACCACGTACATTTCCTTGATCTGCCGTTCTATGAGTCGGGTAAGATAGAGAAACTGCCGATGTCGGAGAAGGATGTGAACATCGTTCGCAAGCTCATAAGCGACGTGAAGCCGCATCAGATATACGTGGCCGGCGACCTGGCCGACCCGCACGGCACTCACCGTAAGTGCACCGACGCTGTCCTTGCAGCCATAGACATGGAGAAGGAAGCAGGCGCCGAATGGCTGAAGGACTGCCGTGTGTGGATGTATCGTGGCGCATGGGCAGAGTGGGAGATAGAGAACATCGAGATGTGTGTGCCTATGAGCCCTGAAGAACTCCGCGCAAAGCGTAACAGCATCCTGAAGCATCAGTCGCAGATGGAGAGCGCTCCGTTCCTCGGCGACGACGAACGTCTGTTCTGGCAGCGTGCCGAAGACCGCAACCGCGCCACTGCACGACTCTACGACAAGCTGGGTCTGGCATGCTATGAGGCAATGGAGGCTTTCGTGGAATACAAGCCGTGATAAGGGAAAATAGATGATAAAGGCGTTTCCTGCGCCGGATATGATAAGAGCCGTGAACCGTTCTTGCGTGATGCAGAAAGGTTCACGGCTTTTTCTTTTCGCAAATGTCGGTCTTGTTGCATCGGCCGGTCGTACGTTTTTTACACCAGATATCAACGTCTTTAAAGGAAACCCGAGGGACAGACTTACGATTTTTCTTGACTTTTTTTTGACAAAATTTTTTATCAAAAGAGATGTAAAGAAATGTTAAATCAAGCATAATAAAGCCTGTTCCGGTTCATACAGAGTTTTTATATACCCTATACCATAGTATGGAATGGTTCATTCCGAGTTCTGATAATGCCTGTTTCATGGTCCGATTAAGCCCATATCAGAGTGCGATATGGTGCATTTCAGCCCCTGAAATGGGCTTAATCGCATGCTGAAATGGTGATTATTGCAATGTGAGAAAATGTCTCTTGAATATATGATATTGATATTCAATGTTTTATGTAAATTTCTCGTAATTCGTGTATTTGCGTCCAAGCAAGAGTCTGCTCGCAAATATTCGCTTATTTTTCGGGGTAGAGCAGGAAACTAAGACGGAAAAATCAAAATTCGGTTACGATTTGAAAGTTGCCCATATTGTTCTTATTCAGACATAAGAGACAACACGCTTATTAAGTATTTAAACCGGAGTTTTTATGGAAATAAATCACCGTTGAGTTTCTATCGGTTCGTTCTATGGTGGGCAAAATATGATATGGGCTTTTATATGTATTCATATCGTTTTTTATCACAGCTTTTGTACATACATAAAAAACAAACCGTGACAGCCTTTTGGGTTGCTGTCACGGCCTTGACGCATCGCAGGTGCGCCTGCATATGTCTGTAAGTTATCCTGTGGGGCGGAGTCTTTTGTCTTGTATCATTCTGCTTCTTTTACTACGTAATAGAGCACGTTGGCAGCGTGCACGTCGGCAGTGCCGTCGCTGTACAGTCCTGTGTGTGCCGGAGTATTGTTCTTGAGATTCACCGTGGCAAGCTCGCGGTTGTCGGCAAACACATGTATCGTCTTTCCGCGGCGGTCTATGCGCAGCTGGCATGTGGCAGAGAAGTCGCGGCCGGTCTTTATGCGATAAGTGTTGTGTACGTAGTCGCGCGGATTCTTGTTTATCAATCTCAGTCCGCGGGTGCATACCGGTGCGAACGTAATCTCCTGCCAATCCGGATGTCCCGATTCCTCAGTCTTATATTCAATCTTGCGCCAGGTGTCGCCGTCGAGCCAGTAGAAGTCTATGTGCGAGGCAACGTCTGTGCGGAATTTCCGTTGCGTGTTTACGTTCAGACTGAGGTCGCGGGCGTATGAATTATTGCCCGGAGCGACCCGTGGCAGCAGTATGGAGCTTACATAAGTGTCGCTGTCGAAGCGGTATTGCTTCTCGAAGCTGTCTGAATATTTCACGTCAGGATAGTGTATCTCGGTGCGCGCCAGCGACGTCTCGCTCGTGGTCGTCTTGCCTTTCACGCAGTTCTCGGTTATGAGCATGCGGCGCGCGGCGTCTATTGTCACCCGTACATAGTTCTTCTCGTCCAGCCATGCGGCATATACACCGTAGCGTCTGCGCTCGGGTGTGGCATTGTCTAGCTGCACGCTCATCTCGTAGCTTGTCGCTTTGTCGCCCTTGAGCACGTCAGCCTGACCCAGCTTCAGTCCGCCGTCGTCTGCCGTCAGTCCTTTCCATCCGCTGAAGTGGCGGCCGTATTCGTCGTATCCGTCGTTGTAGGACAGATATTCCACCGTGCCCGACATATCTACTGCGCGGTTGTCCTTATCCACACTCTCATGGTCGCACACCAACACATTGTCTATCCATACGGTCAGAATGTCGTGGTTGCGCTCTATGCGCCACACGTGACCGGCGTCCTTGTTCATCTGCGATGGCAGGCCGATGCGCTTGCCTCCTATGCTTACGGCCTGGTCGGAAGAGTGTGCGGCGAACGTCACTTCAAGCAGATAGGCGTCGCTTACGCTCACACCGTCGAGACTCGTTCCCGCATGTTGGGGCATGGCGGGCACGGGATGGAAACCTTCGGTGTCGGGCGACGTGATGCCGTCCACGTAGAGGCGGCCGCCTGTGAAGTGTATCCGGTCGATGTGCTGACTGCGTTTCCACGCCTTGTTTGCCATGTACACGAGCCACCATTCCCAGCCGTTTGGACCGCGCATGATGCTCGGCTGGCCCGGCGTGAGCATCAGGTCGCCTGTCTTGGCATCGGCCATGTCGTAAAGGGCGAGCGCCACCAGTTGCGAGTTCTTGCCCGTGCGCTTCACGGTTATGATGTTCTCGCCCTTTCTCACCAGTTTGTTGTCTATCTGTATAAGGCGGTAGTCGGCCTTCGATCCCGCGTTCACCACGTGGCCGTTGATCGCTACCTCGCATCCTCCGCGCTGTGCCAGTTTGAGGTAAGGATGGTTCTTTATGGCGTGGTCGATACCGAATCTTATTGTGTCGGCGTCGAGATTCACCGGATTGAACGTGCCGTTACCATACACAATCAGGTCGGTGTTGTCGTTGTCGAGTGGTTCTGTGTCAGGTCCTACTACGGGCCACGGATACTTTCCGCCCGGTCCGAAACCCATGGGCGAGGCCGCCTCGCATACGCCGAGCCGGTAGTTGCCGTATTCGGGAGCCGTGTGGTTGGCGTTATACATCATGTAGTAGCGTCCGCGGTATTTTATTACGAAAGGTCCTTCAGCCACACGGTTGTCCATCGTTTCCCACGTTTCGGGTTGCGAACTGAACTGCTGCACGGCGTCGCCGGCGAAAGAGAAGTCGCTGTTCATGGGCCGTGCCCAAATAGTATTTCCGTCGGTGAACTTCACCATATACAGATATAGCTGTCCGTCCTCGTCGCAGAACACCTGCGGGTCGATGCGGTTCTCGAACCACTGGTCCTTGCGCACCTCCTCGAACGGGCCGTCAATGGTGGGCGATGTTGCGTGGGTGATGTGAACTATGTGGCGGTCGTCGCCCCAGTAATTCACGCTGAACAGCAGGTGGAACAGTCCGCCGCTGTAGGTTATGTCGTCGGCGTGCACCTGATTGTTGCCGGCTCCTGTGCCGTGGGTCCAGTCGTTGTCGAGGTCGAACACGTGTATGCGCTTGTTCCAGTCGGTCAGATTGTCGCTCACGAAGAAGTCGCCATAGGTCGCCACTCCGCCGAGATAGTATTTCCCGGCATATTTTATCACTCCTGCATCGGCAATGCCTTCGAGTACAGGATTACTCACGTTCTGTGCGTCGGCAGCCGTAACGCATAGTGCGGCAAAGGCAGCCGCTGCGGCTTTTAGAAGGTTCTCGGTTTTCATTCTCATAACGCAGTGATTTTTATATGTTTATAATCATGTATGTTTCGCACTTTTATTCGGCTTCGCCATTTTCTCCGTCGTCTGTAGGACTCTTGTCTGAAGCCATCAGCCATTCGGTGGGGCTTGTGCCGAAATGTTTCTTGAATGTCTTTGAGAAGTAGTTAGGGTCGGAGAAACCGGTGCGGTAGGCCGTCTCTGAAACGTTGTATCCTTTGTGCAATAGGCGGCAGGCCATGTCGAGACGTTTCTTTCTTATGTAGTCGCCGGTTGACATACCCATGAGGTTTTTCATCTTTATGTGCAGCAGCGATCGGCTTATGCCTAGTCCGGAAGTTATGTCGCCGACAGAGAAATCGTTATTGGATATGTTGTCCTCAACTATTTTTCTCATCTTTCCGATGAACTCCTTGTCTAGTACGCTCAGCGGTGACGAATCAATGTCAGCGCTGTCCGACTCGGCTATCTCGCTGCGCATGGCGTTCTGCAACGATATGATATTCTTCACCTGCAGCTCGAGTATGTGCGGGTCGAAGGGCTTCTGCACGTAGGCTTCCGCACCGCTCTCATATCCGCTCATCACGTCGTTGCTCTGTCCTTTGGCCGTGAGAAGTATTACGGGGATGTGTGATGTAGCCATGTCGCCCTTGAGAGTGCGGCACAGCTCAATGCCGTCCATGACAGGCATCATGATGTCTGATATGACTAACTGCACAGACTCGTTCCTAGCTATCTCCAAGGCGTCGGCGCCGTTGGCAGCAGTAAAGATATTGTAATTTTTCGAGAAATAGTCCTTCAGGAATGATATTAATTCCTTGTTGTCGTCAACAAGCAGGATGGACATCTTGTGTTTGTCTGCCACATCGGTTTTAGGCTCATCGGCCTCTTCGCCAATCTCTCTGACAGCCGAGAGCTTGTATTGTGACAGCGGAACAATCACCTTGTCGTCGCTTATGAGACATGAGGGGTCGAAATTGCGGCTTTCGACGTTCAGCTCCACTGTGAATGTAGCTCCGTGGCCCAGTTCGCTCTCCACGCTTACGGTGCCCTTGTGTATCTCAGCCATTCGTTTCACAAGCGCCAAACCTACTCCCCATCCGCTGCTGTTCATGTTGTATCCGCGCTTGGTCTGGTAGTATTTGTTGAAGATGTTTGCCAGTTCTTCTTTCGCTATGCCTATGCCACTGTCTGCAACTACTATTTGCAGATATCTGTTGGTTTCGTTTCCTTTGTTTATGATGCGTGCCTTCACGGCTATCTTTCCGCCCTGAGGTGTGAACTTCATGGCGTTGGAGAGCAGGTTGCTGATGATTCTTTCGACGTATGAAGGTGAGAACCACACATCCTCTCCGTTGTCTTCGCAGTCACTTGTGAGCGTCTTCTTCTTTTCCTCTGCTATGTGACAGTAGGGCGCAATAAGGTTTTCGATGAAGGCGAGTGGGTTTCCGCATTGCATGTAGAAGGGAAAATTGTTTGTCTCAATTTGGTTGAATGTTACAAGTTCGCCGATGAGTGTTTCCATCTTTCCTGCGTTCTTTATGGCAAGGTCGAGGTGTTTACCTGACTCTTCGCTCAGTTCCTCGCGCGGAATGCTTTTCAGCGGCGCCACGATGAGCGACAGGGGTGTGCGCAACTCATGGGATACGGTGGTGAAGAAATCGAATTTGGCGCGGTCTATCTCCTCTATTTTCTTCTTCTCCATGTTTGTCATTTTAACCTCGTTCTTTTCCTTTAGTCTCATTGAGAATATCCACCAGACGGCATATCCTCCGAAACATATCATCAGGATATAAATCATATAAGCCCATTTGGAACGCCAGAATGGAGGCTCGACTATTATCTTTATGACTTTCTCAGGATTGCGTTCCCAGCCTTTGTCAGAGTTGTTGGCGCGTATGTGCAGCTTGTATTTACCCGGAGGAAGATTGTATCCGGAGAATTTTCTGCCCGACCCGACGTCGTGCCAGTCTTTGTCCATTCCTTCAAGATATATCTGATATTCTATCGAGTTGGTATTTCCAGGCAGTATGACGCCATATTCGATGCTGAAATTTCGGGCCTGTTCGTAAGATAGTTTCAGGCATGATGTCTTGTCGAGTTGTTCTGTGAGAGGAGTGTCTTTGGTCGAGGCGTTCATCTCCACATTGTTAATGGTGAGTGTCTTGAGATGGACAATGAACGGTCGTGTGTCTGCCTTGACTTTCCGCGGATTGAAACAGATGAGTCCGTCAACGGTTCCGAACATTATTGTACCGTTGCTTGTCAGCAATGAAGACGAGAAATTGAACTGATTGGTGGATAGTCCGTCTTCGGTAGTAAACTTGACGGTGCTGTTGTGTTTCTGTAGATATCTGAAGAGTCCTTGACTTGTGCTTATCCAGAGATTATTGTTTTTGTCTGCTATCACGCTGCATACTGTGCAGTTGGCCGGGAATATATTGTTGCTGAACGAGTTTATTTTTCCGTTCTTTGTGTTCATGTATTGCAAGCCGTAATTGTTTGTTCCTATCCACAGCCGTCCGTTCCGCTCATAGAAAAGACAGGTGACGTAGTTGTCTTTCAGCCCGGAACGCCTGCTGTCGTTGGTCCAACCGGTTACTTCCCCGCTCTTTGCGTCCACCTTGAAAAGTCCGTTGTGTGCGGTGCCTGCCCACAGATTGTCTTTGTCGTCGGTGATCATTGTATATACGAATACCTTGCCAAGTACACTATGTTCGAAATTCTTGAAGCTGTCGGTAGCGCCATCATAATACCGCAGTCCTAAGGTAGTGGCAACCCATAACCTTCCGTTGCGTTGTCTGATGATTGAAAATATGGAGTTGGCGGAGAATCCTTTGTTACATTCATACTTCTTCCACGCTCCCGTTTTCAGGTTATAACGGAACAGACCGTTACGGAATGTGCCTATCCACATTTCGTTTGACAGATTGTCGTATAGCAGACTGTGCACGTTTGTGCCGAGCTCGCGGATTTTATCAAACACGTGGAATATTCCTGCATTTGAGTCGTATATGTTTATTCCGTTGTCTTCGGTGGCTATCCAGTAAATACCTTTTGCTGTCTCAACCATCGTGCGTGGAACCTTGCCTTTCATGTTTTGGGGAGTAAAACCGGGTTCGAAGCAGGTGAACGGGTCGTTGTTGTTGAGCATCACATCCACACCACCGAAGTATGATCCTATCCAGATGTTGTTATTGTCGTTTATGATGGCATATATGGCGTTGTCGCTCAGTGAGTCCTGTGATAAAGGATTGTGACGTAAAATCTCAATCCGTCCGTCGGGATTGATTATCGTCACGCCTTTTTCTGTGCCGAGCCATATGCGTCCGACTTTGTCCTCTGTTATCACTCTCACTGTTCCGTCCGATAACTCCGACGCAGGATATATCTTTTTCTGTCCGTTCTTCATGTTGATATACATCACACCTTTTCCGTTGCGTCCTATCCATAGTCTGCCTTTAGAATCGAACAGCATCTGAATGATGTCGTCCCATCCGGTCATGAAGTCGGAGAAATATGATCGGTTGATGTGGGTTATCTTGGTCATTGCCGGATTGTAGTAGAATATCGAAGTGCTTGTCGCTACATAAAGATTGTTGTGTTTGTCGGTGGCAAGCGACAGAATATATCCGGATTCCAGTGCCGGATAGGTGGAAAAACGGTTGTTTTGCTCGTCATATATGCTAAGTTGTGCTCCTCCGCATATTATTTTACCGTTGCGTGTCTCTATGATTGAAGACACAATGCCATCAGGATCATTATATGATTCGAAGTCGTCTGTTGCTGGACAATATCTGCACAAACCATCCTGTGTGCATACCCATATTCGTTTTTTACTGTCAACAAACAGTTTGTATATGAAATTATGGATGAGTGAGCGTGGGTTCCCTTGCTCGTGAAAATAGGTTTTTATGCTGTATCCGTCGTATCGTGACAGTCCGTTGCGTGTACCTATCCATATATTTCCTTCCGCGTCTATGGCAAGCGCCTGTATCTGCTGATGAGGCAGTCCGTCTTTGCTGTTTATGTGACTGAACCGCATATTGCTGGCACTGGTGTGTACAAGTGTCATTAGAGACAGTAAGACGATTATCAGGATGGTTCTCATGTATGTATTGTTGATGAGGGTATAGTTTCTGTTTGTGTGTGTTAAGATACTACGGCAGATGCTTCCTGTCGTAGTATCTTGTTTTCTTATTGCTTAATAAAGGAATTTTCAGAGCACTATTTTGCGGCTTACCACGTTTCCGTCGGCAAGAGTCATTCTCACTATTGCGAATCCTTTATGTCCGACTTGTGTCTGAAAATTGAATTCTGGATGTTTCATCGTTGTGATGATACGTCCGTCGGCTGAGCATAATGTTATGTCTGTGACTTCGCGTTCACTGCTCACCGAAATGGTATTGCCGTGTGTCCGTACGCTTATATTCTCATCATCAGTGACGGAAATTCCCTTTATGTCGTCAGTTGTTTCGTCACCCGTAATTCTGAATTCCATGTATGTCCATGAAGCGTTGCGCTGCGCATCGGGTATGCGTTCTGTCTTTATGGTGGTTTCTTCTACGTCTTCCACTTCTATTGTAGCAGCCATGCGTTGACCTTTTGGTGCTTCGCTCTTGCCTAAGACGCTCCAAGGCAGTGCGGCTTCTACAACATACGATGTGCCGGCAGACTTTACTTTTAAGTTTATCTGTGATGCGTCATCCGATTTCCAGTTGCCGTCTTCGCCGTGCCAGGCTTGACAAACGGAATCACGTCTGAACGAGAAACAATATATACCTTGTTGTGGCGACGTAGCCGAAACATTATCAGCGTCTATCATCAGACGTACATTGTCTGTGGTCTGTCCTTTCTTTACGTATGTACGGTCGGAAATACGGGCAATAAAATACAACGAATCTTCGTCGTGGGCAAAGTCAGCTATTATCTGTGTTCCGATTTGTGTACCGAGCTTTATCTGCGATGATGTGGAACGCATATAGCCTTCGTCTCTTGATAGCACGCCGTCTATATTTGGTTTTCCGTATGGAGCCTGTAGTAGTCGGGTGGGGTATCCTTTTATCATTTCAATACTTCCGTTCACACCTCCTACGGCAACAACAATGCCGGTATCTATTACTGCTACAGAGTTCCACATCACCTGGTCGGACACGTTTGTGATGAACGGGTTGGACATGGCTTTGAAGTTGCGTGCATTCTCATCGCCCACGGCAGTGAACATAGTGTTGTTCGAGCCGTGGTTGTAGGTTGATTGCCATGACAGAACCGTCTCACCCCAAGGCAGTACTCTCAGATAAGGCGCGCCGCCTTTGGCCAGAGGACAGAAATTGAAGTCGAGTGTCTTGTCTCTATTCTCGCTTTCTCCCGTAACACTGTAATGCACCCAGTTCTTTTCCAGACTGCATCTTACGGTCGTAGGGAAGAAGTCGTTATATCCGGGCCACCCGTTGTCTTCGATGGCTACGACTATTGTCTGCTTGTCGTTCAGCAATACAGGAGAAGGCATACCGTCTCTGTAGCCTGCTCTGAAGGAAATTGCACTGGGATTACCCCAAGTCTTTCCGCCATCGAACGACCTGCACATGGATATCTGCTGCTCGTTGCTGTTGGTGTATGGGCCTTCGTCTGCGAAATAAACCTGCAGCTCTCCGGACGGCAACTCAAGCATTGATGGTTCCCAGCATCCGTCGTTGAATGTGTGTTGTGCGTCGTAGATGAATATCTCGTCGCTCCATGTCTGACCGTTGTCGGTGCTTCTTTTACATCTTATTCCGAATTTCCGGTCTTCAGTATAAGGCTCACTTGGCCGCGGATTGTATGCCACGATTATTGTTCCGTCTTTCAGTTGTATGAGGTCAGGCACGCAATTCGGAGTGTTGTTTGTGTTTGTGACTATCTTCACCGGACTGCTCCACGTGTTTCCGAGGTTGCTGCTGAACGATATGTTGATGCCTCCGCTTTCGCAGACAGCCATCAGTCTACCGTCCTGTAACTGGATTATACGTGAATAGCCACCGGAACTGAACACGGTCTTTCGTGTTGACAGATCCCAGAATATGCGTGAGCCGCTATACGGAGTCACATCCTCCGCCATGACGGAGAATGTGACTGATAAGAGAAATAAGACAATAAATTGTAGTTTGCGCATTATAAAATAATTATTTATAAGTTATGTTCAGTATTACAGTTGACGTAGCCGTGATGTTCGGATTGTCGGCATAAGTCCGCTTCAACGTATATGTCACGTCTGTCTTTGTCAGGTCTATCGCCGTTCCAGGCTGTATTTCTATATCGCCTGCATAGAATTTCACGTCATCGTCTATGCTGAACTCCGGTACAACGTTGCTTATATCGGTGCCCTGTGGCAGACTGAATGTGTATGTCTGCAGGTCCTGATAGAATGCGTTTCGCGTCAGTGTGGCTTTCTCTCCGTTTATGGAGATGCTCGAAAACTCAGGATATATGAGCGTGTAAAGCTTATAGTTGCGCTCGTCTCCGGAGTTGGCCACCACATGGATGTCGTGCACCTGTGTCAGATCATAGTAGTTGTTGATGGCGTAAGGTTCATTGTCAACATAAATCTTCGATGAATCCGACGCTATCTCGAACGACAGTCTCTGACGTTTTGCGTTGAGGGTTATCTCACGATTGTTGTAAACCTGTTTTGTTGGAACCCGCATTACCCAGTTCACATCGTCAATGAGTTCGGCATAATATATGTTCGGTGTGATACTCGACGACACTTTGTCTATCGTTGTCACGTCATCGGTCACGGTCACCTCGAATGTAGTTATGTCCGTCTTCATGTTTCCGCCGAGATACGTGTCGTATGTGGTTGCGATGCAGACCACTTTGAATGTACCAGGCACGGTGTACGAATAAGTGAAAAGTCCTTTGTTCATCACGAAGCCGGTGTTGCTTTCGTTTCTCAGATCATAGTCGTGTCCATCGTCACCGGTGAATATCACCACCTGGTCGGCCACGCCGTTGAAGTGAATCTCCATCGACTGGTTGATTTCCAGCTTATCCGTGTTCACCGTGATGCTGGCCACCGGAGTGCGTGCCTCCTCGTTCTCATCGCTGCATGCAGCAAAGAGAACGACTGCCATGACCATTATTATAATGTTTGATATTTTCTTCATTTCAGACATTGTTTTAAAGTTTTCAGACTGTTGTTATGAAACACATTTAGTAGCCCGGGTTTTGTTCCACCACTCCGTTAGACACGTCTATCTCTGTCTGCGGAATCGGGAACAGTTCGTTCTTGCCTTTTACGAAATACAGTCCGCGGCTGTTCGGTCTGCTGCGTCCGAAGGTATGGAGCACCTCTGCCGCACGTCCCTGACGTACGATATCGAAGAAACGGTCCCACTCATAGGCGAGCTCCATGCGTCGCTCCTGCCATATCTGGTCTCTCAGATATCCGTAGCCTCCTGCCACATACAGTTTGCTGCTGTTGTTGATGGTGTTCACCTGTGCCTTGCATTTGTTTAATTGGGCCAGCGCATTCTCGCGGTCGCCACATTCGTTCAGTGCTTCGGCATACATGAGTACCACTTCCACAAATCTTATCATTCTGCGGTTGCGTCCGTTGTCACCGGCATATTGCGGTTTGTCTTTCTTTGGAGTGTACCATTTCAAGGATACGTAGCGTCCTTCACCGCCCTGCCATATCTCACCGTCAGGAGTGTTTCCCTGATGATGGATGAGGAAATCCTTGCGGATATCCGTTCCGAACAGACCTGAAAGAATTTCAGATGTGGCATACATCTTTACCGATCCTACATCGAAGAATTCTATACCCGCGCCTTCGTTTGTGTCACCACTTGTTCCGTCGGCACTCTCTTTGAATACAACTTCGAATACTGATCCGCGGCAGAATTCGCCGTCGCCATACCATTGATATACGTATGCCCACTTGTCACCGTTGTGCAATGGAGATCCGTAATAGTCGGTGTAATCCAGTGAATATACGTTGTTGAGCGCATCCATTTGAGTGTCTGCCGTCTCGTAGGGATCGCTTGAGGTGTTCAGGTCTTTCGGCTTGAACCACAGTCTTTGTCTCAGAGCCTCCCAATCCTCCGTTCCGTCATACTTCAGAATCTCGCCGTAGGTCATCGGGTCGCCTTTGACGAAGTAGTCACCGATGCGTTTCATCTCCTGCCATTTTTTCTGAAAGAACTCCGGGTTTCGCCTGATACATGAGCACTTTCATCAGCAGTGCCACCGCAGCACCTTTCGTTATCTTTCCTGTTTCGCCCGACGGATACACTGTGGGCAGTATCATTGCCGCCTCGCGCAGGTCTTTTTCTATGTACGCATAACATTCCTCCAGGGTGTTGCGCGGTATGACAAGCTTCTGCACGCTTTCGTCCTCAGGTCTTATAGGCACTCCACCAAAAGTCTTGACCAGATTGAAGTAATACAGTGCACGCAGGAATTTGGCTTGTCCGAGAATCCAGCGAATGCCCTGATAGGCCGTATATTCGTTTGTCGATATATGCACACGACCGATGTTGTAAATCACCTGGTTGGCTCTGTGTATGCCTTTGTAGTTTATATTCCAGCGTTGCAGGATCCAAGAGTTTGAAGTGTTGAAACGGAAGTTCACCAGTTGTCCCATGTGCGATGACAGTCCTTCGTCGGTTCCGAGCACGTCGTCGCCGCACGCCTCGCCGAATCGCCACTCCTGATCGTTGTACGAGTCGCTCTGCAATATGTCGTACGCGGCATTGAGCGACGTCTGCATCTTGTATTGTGTGTCGTAGTAGTTCTTGTCGGTTGCGTAGCCTTCGACATCCTTCTCGAGGAAGTCGCTGCATCCGCATACCAACAATGCACATACTATAAACGATAAATTGCAAAATATATTCTTCATAAAAGTATAGTTTAAGATTATATTCCAAGTTTTATGCCGAATGTGAACGACCGTGCCTGCGGATAGTTTCCCTGATCCACACCCATGCTGAGGTTGTCGCTTTCGGTACCTATCACTTTTCCTACTTCAGGATCGAATCCGTCGTATCCGGTGAAAGTCAACAGGTTGTATGCAGTGAGCGACAGCGCAAGGTTGGAAAGTTTGAGCTTGTTGAGTATGCTCTTCGGGAATGTGTAGGTGAGTCGCAGCTCTTTCAGACGCAGGTATGATCCGTCCTGTATGAAGAAGTCGCTTGCGCGGAAGTTGCGCGCCTCGTCGTTGTTGCGCAGGTCGGGCACGCTGGCGTTGAGGTTCAGCGGGAAGAACTCGCGTCCCGATGCGAGCTGTCCTGACCAGTGCTTCTCGCGTATGTCGGCGTATACGTTGCCGTTGGAAGCGTTATACAGATAGTAGTCCATCACGTTGAATATCTTGTTTCCGGTCTGTCCCTGGAAGAAGATGCTCAGGTCGAAGTTCTTGTAACCCACCGACATCGGTATTCCGAATACGAAGTCTGGCAGCGGCGAGCCCAGATACGTACGGTCCTCGGCAGTGATGCGTCCGTCGTTGTTCAGATCCTTGAATCTGAAGTCGCCCGGAAGTGTGGACTGCTCCCAATAGTTCTTGCCTGCGTCATACTGTGCGCTGGCCTTCACTTCGTCGTAAGTATTGAATATACCGTCGGTCACATATCCGTAGAAACTGCCGATAGGCTGTCCCACAGCAGTCTTTGTCACGTAGTCGGCTATGCTGCTTTCGCTCAGATAAGAGCCGTATATCGGCTCATTGCCTGTACCGAGGCTCACCACCTTGTTCTTTATCCATGAAAGGTTGAAGCCCACTTCGTAGCGCCAGTCCTTGCCGATGTTGTCGCGCCATTTCACGTCGTACTCCCAACCGTAGTTGCGTACGGCTCCCGCATTTGTCATAGGAGCGGCGTCGAGTCCTGCCGAGCTCACTGTCGGCACGCGCAGCAACATGTCGCTGGTCTTGCGGTTGAAGTATTCTATTGTGAACGTCAGTCGGTTGTCGAACATACCGAAGTCGGCCGCGATGTTGAAGCTTTCGCTGCGCTCCCATTTAATGTCGTCGTTGCCGAGCACCATTGCCGTTGCTCCGTTCTGCAGCGTGTGGTTGCCCAGACCGTACGGATAGTTGTAGCCGAATGTGAGATATGTATAGCGTGAGAGCACGTCGATGCGGTTGTTACCAAGGATACCGTAGTCCACGCGCAGCTTTCCGAGCGACAGCCACTTCTTGAATCCCTGCATGAATTTCTCGTTGGAGAATTTCCATCCCAGTGATACTGACGGGAAGAAACCCCACCGGTTGCTCTTCGAGAACTTTGACGAACCGTCGGCACGGATGTTGGCCTGCAGCAGGTAAGTGTCGTTAAAGCTGTAGTTTATACGTCCTATCAGACCGATGGCTGTCCATTCGTTTGGCAGTCCGTAGGTCTTGTCGCCGGTGTATGCGCTTGAAAGGAAGTGGAAGTTCGGGTCGTTGCTCGGCGTACCTTTACGTTCAGACTGCTGATAGTCATACTTGTATCCTTCGGCAGTCTGTCCTGCCAGCACCGTGATGCTGTGATGATTGTCGTTCCACATGAACGTAAGCAGGTTGTTTATCTCCCATTTGTCGGTGCGGCTCTGGTTCTTATATACGGTGGTGAGGTCGGTCATGTTGAAGTCCTCGTTCAGTTTTCCCACCTCGTAGAAGTTGTCGTCGGTCTGCGGTACCATGTAGTATGAGGCCTTGAACTGATATGTGAGATATTTGCATATCTTGGCGTCGAGACTCATGTTCATGTCCAGACGGTTGCGGTGCATCTGCTCGTGATTGCGCGCAAGCACTGCCACCGGGTGCGACGACGACCAGTATCCTTTAGAATCATACATATATGTCATAGGCGACTGATATAGAGCCTGCTTCAGAATGCTTGACGAGCCTTCGGGCACACCGAGCTGTTTCTCGTAGGTATAGGCCAGGTTGGCAGTCATCGACAGCCATTTGGCAAGCTGGGTCTTCACATTGAGACGCGCGTTGAAGCGTCTGAACTCCGATGTCTCCACGATACCTTTCTCGTTGTAGTAGCTCGCGCTCGCCAGATATTGTGTCTTGTCCGTACCTCCCGACACCGACACACCGTGCGACTGTTTGAATCCTGTGCGTGTGATGGCGTCCCACCAGCTTTTCGGCGAATTGCTCATGATGGTGTCGAGCAGATAAGCCTTGTGATCGTCATAGTAATAACTGCCGTCGCTGTTTTTCGACATGTACAGTTTGCCGTCCGAAGAATAAATGCTTTGGTCGTTGATGTAATCGAGCATGAGTGCGTAGTCTTCTGTTCCCAAGACGTCTATTTTCTTCCACGGACTTGATATTCCGACATATCCGTCGTAGGTTATTTTCGTCTTTCCGCTCTTTCCGCTCTTTGTCGTTATGGCCACTACGCCGTTGGCGGCACGCGAACCATAGACCGCACTCGAGGCAGCATCCTTGAATATCTCCACGTTCTCTATGTCGTTGGGATTCAGATAGTCGATGTTGTCAACGATGAATCCGTCAACCACATACAGCGGGTCTGAGTCGTTCACCGTTCCTGTTCCGCGTATCTTGATGGTGGTGTTGCTTCCCGGCGCACCTGTGTTCTGTATGATGTTCACGCCGGCGGCACGTCCCTGCAGGGCCTGTAGGGTTGACGATACCGGCTGGCTGTTTATGTCCTTTCCTTGTATTGACGATATGGAACCCGTCACATCGCTCTTCCGCTGTACGCCATAGCCTATGACGATAAGCTCGTCGAGCATCTTCGAGTCAGACTCCATCGTGACGTTTATCCTCGTCCTTTTGTTCACGGCAACCTCCTTCATGGAAAATCCCATGTATGTGAATTGCAGTGTGGCATTTGCCTCCACGCTGATGGAATAGTTACCGTTTATGTCGGTTATCACGCCATTGCTGACGCCTTTCTCCTTCACGGTGACACCCGTCAGCGGCTCGTTGTTCTGTCCGTCCACCACGGTTCCTGTCACCTTTATCTTCTGTGCATACGCTGTCATGGCAAACAGTGCGGCCACCAGCAGCATTGCCAGTCTTGTGATTTTGTGTTTACGCATAAAAATCCGATTTAGGTTTCTGTTCTGAGTATCAAGTATCAAAGGTTGACAGTCCGGCAGCCCGTACAGCCATGCATCAGACTGCGGCATGCTGTCCGTGTCTCCGGACTGTCTGTCTTCGTTGTCGTGACCTGCCGGAATCATCGTCCCGGCAATCAATCCTTAACCAATCAACGTACTACGACTTTTTTCGTACCTACCACGTACACGCCCTTTGCGAGTCCTTCGGTGGCCTTGTCTGCCTCTACGTTGCTGCGCAGCTGTACTCCGTCGAGGGTATATACATTCACGACAGACTCGTCTTTGGCGTTGATGTCCTTTATGGCGTCTGTTCCGGCAGCTATTTCAGCAGGTGTGCGATATTCCGGTTCGAGATATCCCATGTCGCTCACGCCGTCCCATCCCGGTTTGGTGTATTTGTAGACATACACTTTCTTGGTGGCGTCAGATGCGAAGCATATTGTTCCGCCGAGGTTGCGCAGAGAGTGTACAAAGTCGCCTGTCGGCACGATGTGGGTGCATACCACCGGCACGCCGTCCTTGCTGTCGAGACGATAAAGTCCTGTTCCGTATCCTGCCGACACGTCGTTGGCCTCGTTCATCCAGTAGAGCGATCCGCCTGCTACGGTCTGTTCCTTCACCCAGTCGCACAGTGTGCCTGTGCAGAAGTCGTATTGCAATACCACCTTCTCGCCGTCGAAGTAGTGAAGCTCGCCTCCGGTCTGTCCGAGAGCAGCGTCGAAACCTTCGGATGCGCAGAACATATATACGCCGTCGAATATACATCCCGGATCCGGGAATGAGTTGTTGTCCTGTGACGGCTGGCGTGTGAAGATGTCGTAGATTTGGTAGTCGCCTTTCTGCATGTTGGTACCTGCGAACTCATAACCCATGTTTGGATTCCATCCGCGGAACCAGATGCGGTCCTTGTAAACCTCCCATCCTGTGCCGAATGTGCTTGAGCTGTAGCCGATGCCACCGTCGTCCTTGCCCTCGTGAGCGTCGTATATCATGTAGGTGTGCTCGGTTCCGCTCTCACCCGGACCGTTGAGTCCTTCAGCCACGAGACCGTCCGATGTCCAAGGCTCCGAACCATAGTCGGGTGTCCATGCCTGGAAGAACACGCGCTCGTTGTTGTAATTCTCCAGATTGTCGAGTCCTGCGTTGCGTGTATAGCCCTCTTCATATCCGGCCTGACCCTCTCCGTAGCGCTCCCAGTTGATGTCCATCACGCAGTATGTGCCTTCAGGTGTACCGTCGGTCACCCAAAGCTCCTCGCCTGTAGTGCCGTCCTTGTTGTCGGCTTTGAAGAATACGCGGCGTCCCACACGCACATAAGCCGTGTGCAGCGTAGTGTTGTCCTGTCCCGGCCAGCGCATGTCGCAGTCGTAGAGGCGGTAGGTTCCTTCCGGCGTACCGTCTGTTATCCACAGCCATTGCTGCGGTCCGCGCACGATGTCGTATTCGGCACTCTCGTCGTCGGTAGCCGCGAACACGGCGTGATGCTCATCCATCTGTATGAAGGCCTTCGGGTCGCCGTCGCCCAGTATGTAGGTGTCGGCAAGCAGAAAGGTGCCTTCCTCTGTTCCGTCAGAGATGTAGGTCTCGCGGCCGTAGTCGTCGGTGTAGGCTGAGAACAGCACCTTGTCGTTGAATCTCGAGATGTAGCATGGTTCCGAACTGTTTGAACCCGGTATGATGTCGGCCACCATGTGAGTACCTTCCTTGGTGCCGTCGGTTACCCAAAGTTCCTCACCGTGCTCGCTGTCAGATGCGGCGAAGAAAGCCTTGTAGCCTTTCTCCGGTGATCCTGCCACCACGAGGTTCTTCTGTTTATCCCATTTGCGCTCTGGGTTGATGTTTGCTGTCACTCCGTCGGGAAGCAGGTCGATGAGTTCGCCCGAATCCTGTGCAACGGCATTGCCTGCTAATGAAAGCATGGCGGAAATGAGTAAAAGTTTTCCTCTTTTCATGATTGTTAGTTTTTAGTTATTAATATTGTTAGTTATAGCTGAGCCTCAGACATCCTGCCGGATGCAGTGGCTTAGATTTCCAGGTAAATAAAAAATGTGTCGCGCATTACCGCTTTCGCTGTATCAGAGTAGGTATGCGGTGAGCCAGATCAGATGTCTCCCGCAGTTGTCGTCATGTTGCTTCTGTTTGTATGCGGTCGACTTGATTTGTTGCAAATTTATTTACGAAACAATAAAGTGTAAGGTAATAATGTTTAGATTATCTGTCTTTTTGTTTTGCCTCCCGATTTTTTTTGATCTCGGCCTGTGCGTAAGTGTTTATCACTGCAGAGGTGTGCATCGTTCCGGCGCGCTCGTCGCGCCGTGTTGCCGACTGTGTTTCATGGTGTTGCGGCGCCACGGTCGGGTCTGTCCATGCGCATGGCGATTACGTATGTATGGCGCAGGATAAAGCAGAATGGGTGTAATGTCTCCGATGGAATGGGCGGTTTGATGAAAAAACGGCCATTTCATCGGTGTGCGTAGGGCGGGGAATGTTGTGACGGACGGTTGTCGTAGGCGGAACGAGATGTGGCATTTCGGGTTGTGGGGACGGAATGGCGAAATAGGCCTTTCTGGCGCGTTTCCGTATATTTATGCAGAAACGGAAGTAAAAAATTTTGACAAATAAAATTTTCAAAATAGAAAATCGTAGAGCCGCGGCTACCCCGTCGCGATATGCGAAAGAGCCTTTTTGGGAACGGTTTGCGCAAGACGCCGACGGAGCAAAAAAGCGGTTGTCGTGCGAAAGAGCCTTTTTCGCACTCTGAAATGGGCTCTTTCATGCTGCGAAATGGTGCTTTTCGGCCATCAATAAAGCCCATATCGTAACCCGAAATGGGCTCTTTCGCAAGCTATTGAAATCTGTTCCGATGTGTTGGAAAGCGCAAACGGCTGATTGACAGACTGTTAGCAAACTGTCTCAAAACTCGCGTATTTGCGGCTGCAAAATCTCTCGTGCGTTCCGCGGGCACTCCTGAGGACTTGACGTTTTGTCAATATGAATATTTATTCATCAATGTGTATTTTTATGCAACCGCGTATTCCGCCTGCGTGGCATGACTTTCATCCGAGGACAGTGAGCCGGCAATATGGTGCGCTTCCGGTGGCAGAGAATGATGGAAGAAACTGTTTAAAGTAAACAAAATATTAAAAAATAAATGTAATAAAATTAAAATCTGTAAAAATGGGCGATTTTTTTTACCATATTAAAAGATATAAGTAAAAGTTCTGTCTAATTTTGCACCTTATATAAAGTGTAAAGGCAAAATATGCAAGAAAATTTAGTCATCGTGGAGAGCCCTGCAAAGGCTAAGACGATAGAGAAATTTCTGGGTTCGGACTATAAGGTGATGTCATCTTACGGACACATCCGCGACCTGAAGAAGAAGGAACTGAGCATTGACGACAAGACGCTGACGCCTGACTATGTCATACCGAAAGACAAGCAGGAGATAGTAAAGAAACTGAAGGAAAATGCGGAGGCAGCCGGTAAGGTTTGGCTGGCTTCCGATGAAGACCGTGAGGGAGAAGCCATATCGTGGCACCTGTGTGAGGTGCTCGGACTGGACGAGAACGAGACCAACCGTATCGTGTTCCACGAGATAACCAAGCCTGCTATTCTCGCAGCAATAAAGTCGCCGCGCCGCATAGACATGAATCTTGTGAACGCGCAGCAGGCACGCCGCGTGCTCGACAGACTCGTGGGATTCAAGCTCTCGCCGGTGCTCTGGCGCAAGGTGAAGCCGGCTCTGTCGGCAGGACGTGTGCAGAGCGTGGCTGTCAGACTGATAGTGGAACGCGAGCGCGAGATACACAAGTTCAAGAGCGAGCCATACTACCGCATCAACGCAATATTTGCCACAACCAATCCCGACGGTTCGGCTTCAGAGGTGAAGGCCGAATTGGACAAGCGTTTCGCCACCCACGAGGAGGCACTGGCATTCCTTGAGAAGTGCAAACAGGCGGAGTTCAAGGTGGAGTCGGTCACTAAAAAACCGCTCAAACGTGCTCCCGCAGCGCCGTTTACAACTTCGACGTTGCAGCAGGAGGCCGCCCGCAAGTTGGGATTCTCTGTGTCGCAGACTATGATGGTGGCACAGCGGCTTTACGAAAACGGATACATCACATACATGCGTACCGATAGTGTGAACCTCTCCGCACTCTGCATCAATGCGAGCAAGGAAGAGATAACACGTCTATATGGTGCCGAATACAGCAATCCGCGCCAGTATCACGTACATTCCAAAGGCGCACAGGAAGCTCACGAGGCCATCCGCCCCACATACATGAGCAACGCCTCTGTGGACGGAACCATGCAGGAACGCCGTCTGTATGAACTGATATGGAAGCGCACTGCGGCATGTCAGATGGCCGATGCTCTGATAGAGAAGACCACGGCGACGATAGGCGTGAGTGGTGCGGACGAGAAGTTTGTGGCCAACGGTGAGGTAGTGAAGTTCGACGGATTCCTCAAGGTTTACCGCGAATCCACCGACGATGATGACGCCCGCCAGGACGATTTCCAGCACACTCTGCCCGAACTGACCGAAGGTGGCACTCTCACACGCCGTGAGATAACTTCTACAGAACGCTACTCGCAGGGTCCTGCACGCTATACTGAGGCAAGCCTCGTGCACAAACTGGAGGAACTGGGTATCGGACGTCCGTCTACCTATGCTCCGACAATCAGCACCATACAGCAGCGCAACTACGTTGTGAAGGGCGACAAGAAGGGCGAGGAACGCAGCTACACAATCGATACGCTGCGCGGATTGGTCGTAAACTCTATGCGCAAGATAGAGATGGCCGGCAACGACAAGGGCAAGCTTCTGCCTACCGACATAGGCACGGTGGTGAATGACTTCCTTATGGACAACTTCCCTGTCATAATGGACTATAACTTTACGGCCACCGTGGAACAGGAGTTCGACCGCATAGCCGAAGGCAAAGTGATGTGGACCGATGTTATGCACCACTTCGACAAGGAGTTCGAGCCAACGGTTGACAAGGTGATGAACGCCCGTAGCGAACACAAGGCCGGCGAACGTCAGATAGGAACAGACCCGAAGACCGGACATCCGGTGTTCGTTAAGATAGGCCGTTACGGTCCTGTAATACAGATAGGACAGGCCACTGACTCCGAAAAACCGCTTTTTGCGCAGCTCCCGGCCGACAAGAGCATGGAGACCATAACGCTGGAAGAGGCTCTCGAACTGTTCAAACTGCCGCGCGAGGTGGGCGAGTTCGAAGGTTCGCCCGTGGTTATCGGAACCGGAAGATTCGGTCCGTACGTCATGCACAACAAGAAATACGTGTCGCTGCCGAAGGATGAAAATCCGCTCACGACAACACTTGAGACGGCCGTGCGCCTGATAGAGGAAAAACGTCAGCAGGAAGAGCAGCGCCATATCAAGTCGTTTGACGAAGACGACAAACTCGAGCTGCGCAACGGAAAATACGGTCCTTACATAGCCTACAACGGCAGCAACTACCGCATACCGAAGGATCTGCACTCCAAGGCGGCCGAACTGACATATGAGAAATGCATGGAGATAGTGAACGCAACGCCGGAAAAGAAGAAACCGGCATCACAGCGCAGAAAATGAACAGACCTGTAATATTCCTCGGATATATGGGCGCCGGCAAGACCACCGTAGGCAAGGCGTTCGCACAGGACACCGGAAGGCGGTTCTACGACCTTGACTGGTACATTGAGAGCCGCATGCACCGTACCGTCAAACAGATATTCGACGAGTCGGGCGAAGACGGTTTCCGTCGCATAGAACGCAACATGTTGCACGAGGTTGCCGAGTTCGAGAACGTGGTGGTAAGCTGTGGAGGCGGCACGCCCTGCTTCTTCGACAACATAGATTACATGAACAGTCGTGCCGAGACCGTGTATCTCAAGGCGTCGCCGGAGGTTCTTTTCGAACATCTGAAGATGGGCCGCAGTGTCCGTCCGCTGCTTCTGGGCAAGACTCCCGATGAGGTGAAGACGTTTGTAAGAGAGCAACTTGAACTTCGCGAACCCTTCTATGCCAAGGCCATGCACACGTTCGATGTGAGCCTGCTCGACAACTATGAGAAAATAAAAACCACCGTCGGACAGCTGCGCGAGATACTCGGCATCTGACGCCGGAGCGTCTGCACAGCCTGACGTATAAAATAACAACATACAATATAATATTAATGATATAATCCTAAAGCCGACTTACGAAAAAAAACGACAGCAATGAAGAAATGGACAATTGAAGACGCGAAGGAGCTGTACAACATCAACGGATGGGGTACTTCTTATTTTGGCATCAACGAAAAGGGTGATGTTTACGTCACACCATGCAAGGACGACACGCAGATCGATCTGCGTGATGTGATGGACGAGCTCGCATTGCGCGACGTGACGACGCCGGTGTTGCTGCGTTTTCCCGATATCCTGGACAACAGAATCGAGAAAACGGCTAACTGCTTCAATATTGCCGCAAAGGAATATGACTACAAGGCCGAGAACTTCATCATCTATCCTATCAAGGTGAACCAGATGCAGCCCGTGGTGGAAGAGATAATCTCGCACGGACGCAAATTCAATCTGGGACTCGAGGCCGGCTCAAAACCTGAGCTGCATGCAGTCATCGCGCTGCAGTGTCAGAGCGATTCGCTCATCATCTGCAACGGATACAAGGACCAGAACTATATAGAACTGGCGCTGCTTGCGCAGAAAATGGGCAAACGTATATTCATTGTCGTCGAGAAACTAAACGAACTCGATATCATTGCCAAGGCTGCGCGTAAGTTCAACGTGAAGCCGAACCTCGGTATAAGAATAAAACTTGCATCGAGCGGTTCGGGCAAGTGGGAGGACAGCGGCGGCGACGCCAGCAAATTCGGACTGACGTCCAGCGAACTGCTCACGGCGCTGAAGATACTCGACGAGAAGAATCTGCACGACTCGCTCCGTCTCATCCACTTCCACATCGGCAGTCAGATAACCAAGATACGCCACATACAGACGGCGCTGCGCGAGGCCGCACAGTTCTATGTACAGTTGCACAAGATGGGCTATAATGTCGATTTCGTAGACTGTGGAGGCGGACTCGGCGTCGACTACGACGGTACACGTTCGCCCAGCAGCGAAAGTTCCGTCAACTATTCCATCCAGGAATATGTCAACGACTGCATCTATACTTTCGTAGAAGCAGCCAACAAGAACGGCATAAACCATCCGAATATCATAACAGAGAGCGGCCGCTCGCTCACTGCGCACCACTCGGTGCTCGTGATAGACGTGCTCGAGACCGCCTCGCTTCCGGAGATGTCGGAAGACTTCGAACCAAGCGATAAGGACCACCAGCTGGTGAAAGACCTTTACGAAATATGGGACAACCTCAATACTCGTTCAATGCTTGAGGACTGGCACGACGCAGAGCAGATACGCGAAGAGGCGCTCGACCTGTTCTCACACGGCATCGTGGACTTGAGAACACGCGCAGAGATAGAGAGCATGTACTGGAGTGTGTGCCGCGAGGTGAACAATCTGTCGAAGTCGCTCAAGCACATGCCTGAGGAGCTCAAGCGTCTGGACAAGATCCTCGCAGACAAGTATTTCTGCAATTTCTCGCTCTTCCAGTCGCTGCCCGACTCGTGGGCCATCGACCAGCTGTTCCCCATAATGCCCATACAGAGGCTCGGCGAGCGTCCTACACGCAACGCGACGCTGCAGGACATCACGTGTGACTCCGACGGAAAGATAGCCAACTTCGTGACCAACCGCAACATTTCAAGTGTGCTTCCGGTTCATACACAGAAGAAGAACGAGGACTATTATCTCGGAGTGTTCCTCATCGGAGCCTATCAGGAGATACTCGGCGACATGCACAACCTGTTCGGCGACACCAACGCCGTGCACATCAGTGTGAAGGACAACGGCTATCACATCGACCAGATATTCGACGGTGAGACCGTGGAAGAGGTGCTCGACTACGTTCAGTACAACCCGAAGAAACTGGTGCGGCAGCTTGAGACATGGGTGACAAAGAGTGTCAAGCAGGGACGTATCTCGCTCGAGGAAGGCAAGGAGTTCCTCTCCAACTATCGCTCCGGTCTGTACGGATATACTTATCTTGAATAAAACAATAGCGAAACTTCACGGGCAGGACGGTTCACACCGGCCTGCTCATCGTATTCCACACACCGGCCTGTATGTATGCCGGGTGCTTTTCTCACAATAAAACAGGATGTTATGAATAATATTACAATAGTAAAGGTGGGTGGAGCCGTTGTCGAGGACGAGGCACGGCTTGAGGCGTTGCTCGACGATTTTGCGGCGCTTGAAGGACCGAAGGTGCTTGTCCACGGTGGCGGAAGACGTGCCACGAAGGTGGCCGAGGCTCTCGGCGTGGAGAGCCGCATGGTGAACGGCCGGCGCATAACCGGCAAAGACATGCTCGAAGTGGTCACCATGGTTTACGGCGGACTAATCAACAAGAACATAGTGGCCCGTCTTCAGGCACGCGGTATCAATGCCGCCGGACTTGCGGGAGCCGATATGGACGTGATAAGATCGGAACGCCGGCCGGTGTTGGACGGTGTCGATTTCGGCTTTGTGGGCGACGTACGGCGTGTGGATGCCGACCGTCTGAAGATGCTTATCGATGCAGGCATTACGCCTGTTGTGGCTCCGCTGACCCACGACGGCCACGGCAGCATGCTCAACACCAATGCCGACACAATAGCTTCGTCTGTGGCTACAGCTCTTGTCGGACACTACGACGTCACGCTGGTATTCTGTTTTGAGAAGAAGGGAGTGCTGCGCAATCCTGACGACGAAGACAGTGTGATAGAACGCATCACACGTACTGACTATGAGAAATATGTAGCCGACGGAACAATCTCCGGCGGTATGATGCCGAAGATAGAGAATGCACTCAACGCTGTCGATGCCGGAGTGAAACAGGTTGTCATAACTCTTGCCACAGCCATCGGCAAGGATTCGGGCACAATAATCAGCAAATAACAGTCCTACGGTCTGTCCTTCGCAACGTGCTGGCATACAGAACAGTAAGTATGGTAAGTCTTGTTGCGCTGCAGACGAAACAATGTTAAAAGGTGTAAAATATCTCGTAAACCTGTAACTTTTTATTTCAACAAACGTCATTTAAACAGATATCAGATGAGAAATATCAGTTTCCGCAACGATGTCCTGCCGCTCAAAGATATTCTTTATCGGCTTGCATTGCGCATAACGATGGACTCTGAAGAGGCGAAAGATATCGTTCAGGATACACTGATTAAAATCTGGAACCGGCGGGAGAGCCTCGGTGAGATTGAGTCGATAGAAGGATTCAGCCTTACAATATGCCGAAACATGGCTTTGGACAGGGTCAGGCTGCTGAAAGGAAAGAACAATCCGCTCGACAGCGGATATGCCGAGAAAGCCGACAATGCTTCAGACCCGCTGGAGAAAACAACTCTCAAGGACCGCATCTCGATAGTAAGGCAGTTGCTCGACAGTCTGCCGGAGAAGCAGAAAAGCTGTATGCAGCTTCGCGATTTCGAGGGAAAGTCATACAAGGAAATAGCCGCTGTGATGGGAATAACCGAGGAACAGGTGAAGGTAAACATATTCCGGGCCCGTCAGACGGTGAAACAGAAAATACAGGAATACGACAATTATGGACTATAAATATATTAATCAGCTTCTGGAACGTTATTGGACGGGTGAGACATCGCTTGAGGAAGAGCAGATACTCCGCGCCTTTTTCAGCCAGGCTAATGTGCCCGATGAGCTGAAGCAATACCGTTGTCTGTTCATATACGAGCAGACTGAGCCTGCCACCGATGTGCTCGGTGACGACTTCGACGAGCAGATTATGTCCATCATATCGCGTCCGGAGCCGGTCAAGGCGCGCGTGCTCACAATGGGACAGAGATTTGCCCCGCTGTTCAAGGCGGCTGCAGTAGTGGCCATAATCCTCACGCTGAGCAATGCCGCACAGTCATCTTTCCATGAGGACGATTACACCAACGTGACGAGTTTCGAACGTCCGGTGCATGGCATTTCGGTAGCGCTGAACGATTCGGCACGCACTGACACACTCAAGCAGTCGGGTATGAGCAGTATGAAATATGACGCGCCGACGCTCTTAAAGTAGATTTTTTCTATGCTTTCTATATAATCATGTTTAGTAAAACAAAAAAGATGAAACTGTGAAGTTTCAAGTTCTCTCAAATTTTTCATAACATACTAACGTTGAAAACCGCCGGTACAAAGTTGATGTGCCGGCGGTTGTTTTTTATATAAGACCTTTTATGCCTCTGGCCTGCAGAGGTCAGTGTGGACGGGTCTTGTTCATGAAGCACCATGGAATGGCGCAAAACTCCTGACAACGCGCTATGGCATGACTCCGCGAAGCCATTTCCTCACGTAGTGATAAAATAACATTGCCGCAACCGATAAATCATCCTTCAAAGACATGCGTGTGCTACCCGTGCCTTTCATCAAACTTCATATCAGCGTGTTTAAAGAAAACTCAGACGTCGGACTTACAGTTTTTCTTGACTTTTTTTTGACAAAATATTTTCGCAAAAGAGATGTGAACGAATGTTAAATCCGATATAACAAAGGCCATTTTAGTCCGTACCGTCTTTTTATATACCCTATAGCGTAGTAAGGAACAATTCATTTTGCTTTCCGATAATGCCCGTTTCATGGTCTGATTCAGTCTGTTTTATGGTGCGATCTGGTTCGTTTCAGGCCCTGAAACGGGCCATATCACGTGCTGAAACGGTGCGTTTCGTGAGATGAAAAAATAGCTTCGGAATGTAAGTTGTTGGTATCCAACTGTTTGTATAAAACTCTAAAAATTCGCGTATTTGCGTCCGAAGAATAACCGGTCCGCAAATGCGCGCTTGTTTTTTGGGGTAGAAGAGAAAACTCAGGCAGGAAAACCGCGGGATGCTGAAAATCTGAAAGTGGGCTTGTTTGTTTCCCTTCAGTAGAAGGCTGCAACGCCGATCCGGGATTGAGGTTGCGGTCTTTACATAAGAGCCAATCCCTACGGAATTCCCATATAGCTGTTTTCCGTGCGTCTGAGGCCTTTTATCTTTTCAGCCGGATAGTCAGCTGGTAAAGCGACGGAATGAGCACACAGAGCGCGCAAACCATGAATATGGCTATTTTCTTTGTGTCTCCTCCGCAGAACTCGCTTATTGTCATGTTGTATGTACCGGGCATGAGCTTCATCATGACAAACACAACAGTGTTGTTTGCCCAGTGGAATATGATGCCGGGAACGATACTTCCTGTGCGGTAATACATCCATCCGAGCAGCAGGCCGATGATAGTCGCGTTCAGTCCCTGTGCCAGATTGCCGTGTACTATGCCGAAAAGAAGTGCCGAAACGAATATTGCAACCCAGTGCATGCGCTTGTCGAATATCTTCAGAAGGCTGCGCAGGATGGCTCCGCGGAAGACAATCTCCTCGGCAACGGGTGCCACCATGCCTATTACGATGTAGCCCAGGTCGTGGTTTATCATGTTGGCGTAGCGGCGTACAGCCTCGTCGCTGATGCGCAGATCGCATGTCTCAAGAATGAACGATGCCACGGGTATCATGCCGATGGCGGTTGTAACAGTCCAGAAAAAGGCGTTCCACGGACGTGTGTTGATGTAGTTGCGAGAGAGGACCGCCCAGCGTCGCCACACAAACAGGGCTATGGTGATGATGCTGGCAACCAGCGAGCTTACGACAAGTGCCGTAGCGTTGAACGCCATGTTGTCCACTATCAGTGCTGCACACTGCATTACGGCGAACTGTATTAAGATGAATGCCACGAAGCATAAGGCGGCCTGCATGGCTTGTTCCAGAGATGTTTTCATTCTTCCTTATCCTTGTTAAATTGTTGTTCTACCATTTTTCTGTCCATACACAGCTGTTCCTGAAGTTGTGTAAGGCTCTCAAACTTCTGCTCACCGCGTATTCTGTGGATGAACGAAACGAGCATCAGTTTGCCGTATATGTTTTCGCTGAAGTTGAATATGTTTGTCTCCAGCGACACGTCCTCGCCTCCGAATGTAGGGCGCGTACCTATGTTCATCATCGCCGGACGCATGGCCATGCTCTGCTCTATGCGCGCCGTCACGGCGTAAGCGCCGTGTGCCGGTATCATCTGTCCGACGGTTGCCGGGTCGAGGTTGGCCGTGGGAAATCCCAGCTGACGTCCTTTTTGGAATCCTTTTTTCACAATTCCCGCTATGGTGTACGGATAGCCGAGGCATTTCTCTGCCATTTCCACCTCACCGTCCTGCAGGAATCTCCGTATGACGGACGAACTGACGTTGTATCCGCACAGACTGAACGCATTGCCCTGAACCACCTCCATGCCGACTTCCCGGCCGTAGCGCACATAGTCGGCGAATCCTTCCGCACGGTTGTGTCCGAACCGGTTGTCGTAGCCGATGATGAGTTTGCGCACGTTGAGCTTCTCTTTCAGAATGTCGGTGATGAATTCCTTTGCGCTGAGAGAGGCCATTTCGCGGTCGAAGGGCAGCACCACGGCGTTGTCCACACCGGTTTTGGAGAGCATGAGCAGCTTCGATTCAGGTGTTGAGAGCAACTGCGGGATGTAGTCGCTCTGCAACACCTGTCGCGGATGGCGGTCGAAGGTGATGACTGTCGATTCCAGTCCGGCCGCGCGAGCTTCGTCAGTCACCTGTCTTATGAGATATTGATGCCCCCGGTGCACGCCATCGAAGAAACCTATGGTGGCCACGCATGGCTGCACGGGCTGCATGTCTTTTTCCAAACGTATTGTCTTCATTACAATCTGTTTACAAGCCGCATCCCATTGCGGATGTATTGTTATTGTCTGTTCTTTGCGAGGAGGCGTTTCACACCTCTTATTATCTCACCGATCCAAAGCACAACCGATGTGCCGGCGATTATTCTGAACCATTCGTCGCCGGTGAGCGGAACGGTGCGGAACATCTTGCCTCCGAATGTCACGATGATCCACTGTCCCACGAGGATGATGCAGAGTGTGAGCAGCAGTCCCGGATCCTTCAGCAGTCCGTGGAAGGCAGAGTGGTTGGTGCCGAGTGTCTTGGCGTTGAAGAGGTTCCACCATTGTATCATCACGAATGCCGTGAAGAATATTGTGAGAGCCTTGACACTGATGCCGTCAGGACCTGAACAGTACTTGTCGCAATAGATGAGCATTCCTATCATCACGCAGAAGAAAAGCACTCCCAGAATCCATATGCCGTAGGCCATGCTGCGGTTTATGATGAACTCGGTCTGATTGCGGGGCTTCTCTTTCATCACTTCGTGCGAAGGAGGCAGTGAGGCCAGTGCCATGGCGGCGAACGTATCCATGATGAGGTTCACCCAAAGTATCTGTGTGACAGTGAGCGGCAGTGCCGTACCTATGATAGAACCGCCGAGCACGAGCAGCAGAGCCGTCACGTTGACGATGAGCTGGAAGAAGATGAAACGCTGTATGTTGCGGTAGAGCGAGCGTCCCCACATCACGGCCTTTACGATGCTCTGGAACGAGTCGTCTATCAGGGTGATGTCGCTGGCATTCTTTGCAACGCTTGTACCAGAGCCGAGCGACAGTCCCACATGGGCGTGGTTGAGCGCCGGAGCGTCGTTTGTTCCGTCGCCGGTAACGGCAACCACCTCGCCATGATCCTGCAGAAGCTGCACCAGACGCTGCTTGTCTGTAGGACGTGCGCGGCTCATCACTTTGAGCGATTCCACGCGCTTGTAAGCCTCTTCGTCGCTCAGAGCGGCGAAGTCAGGACCTGTTATCTGATCCTCGGCCGGTGTGTCTTCCTTCCATATGCCGATCTGGCGTGCTATCTCAACGGCTGTTGCCGATGTGTCGCCGGTAACAATCTTCACCTTGATGCCTGCCGAGTGACATTCGCCTACGGCTGCCGGCACGTCTTCGCGCAGCGGATCGCTTATCGCGGCCACTGCCTGCAGTGTGAGGTCTGCCACCTTCATTTCGCCTGTCTGTCTGCATGCGAAGGCCAGTGTACGCATGGCCTTGTTCTGATATGCGCGCAGCTGTGTGGTTATCTTGGCTTTCTCGTCGTCTGAGATGTTGCAGAAGCCCATCACAATCTCAGGCGCACCCTTCACGAAGAGCCATTCCTTGCCGTCCACTTTGGCTACTGTCGCCATGTATTTTCTTTCTGTAGAGAACGGCAGACGGTCTGTTATCTCGGCCTTCTGGCGCATTTCCACATAGTCGAGTCCCTTGTCCTTCAGACGGAGCAGCAGTGCCACTTCCGTAGGGTTGCCTATACCTTTGCCTTCATTGTCAATGTTGGCAGTGGTGTTGAGGGCGATGGCGCTGCCAAGCAGTTCCTCATGACCTGTCACAACCATGTCGGCCACCTGCATGCGGTTCTGTGTCAGTGTTCCGGTCTTGTCGGTGCATATAACTGTTGCCGCACCCATTGTCTCGCAGGCATGCAGTTTGCGCACAAGGTTATTGCTCTTGAGCATGCGGCGCATGTTGAGCGCCAGTGCCAGTGTTACGGCCATCGGCAGACCCTCAGGCACGGCCATCACGATGAGTGTTACGGCCATCATGAAGTAGTTGAGTGTCACCTCGGCCATTGCCAGATAGTCTGTTCCCTGCCACAACGGGTTTGTCATGATGTCGTGGGTGAGGAATATGACGAAGGCTGACACCGAAACGGCTGTTCCTATCTTGCTTATGAGCTTCGCCAGCTTGCTGAGCTGTATGTTGAGCGGAGTTTTCACTGCTGTCATTTCGGTTGCCTTGCGTGCCACCTTGCCTATCTCCGTGTTGTCGCCCACAGCTGTCACGACTGCTACACCGTTGCCGTTCATCACCATTGTTGAGCGCAGCACTGTGTCAGACGGATATGTTGCTTCCTTGTCTGTCGGGTTTTCGTCTGTCACTACGTGCTTGCTTATGATGGGTTCGCCTGTGAGCGACGACTCGTCTATCTGAAGGTCGGTGGAGGCTATGAGGCGTCCGTCGGCCGGAATTTCATCGCCCACCTCAATGATGATGACATCGCCGACCACTACATCCTTGCGCGGAATCTCCGTTACAACGCCGTTGCGTCTCACCTTGACTGGCGATTCCTCGCCCAGTGCCGTGAGTACGTCGAACTTCTTTGCGGCGTCGCGCTCGAAATAGAAACCGATTGTCGTGGCAAGAATTATGGCAAGCACGATGCCTATTGTCTCGATGAAGTCGTTGTGGAAGAAAGCCAGCGCGAGCGAGGCCGCTGCCGCAACGAGCAGAATTTTGATTATAGGATCGTTGTATTTCTCCAGATAAAGCCTAAGCAGTGATGTGCGCTTGGGCGGTGTGAGTACGTTTTCGCCGTGTTGGTTGCGGCTTTGTTCCACTTGTTGGTCGTTCAGACCTTCCGAAAGGTTTTTCTGTGTTTCTGTGTCCATATCTTTTTTAAAAAATGAGCGTATTTGTTTACGTTGTCATTATGCGGCTTCATGCCTTGTTTTCTACATGCGAATATGGCGCAAACGGGCGGAAAGAAAGCTTGCTTTCAATCTCCCGGGTGCTGCCTATCTTCTGCAAAGATAATGCAAATAGGGTGCCGGACAAAATAAATTTATTTATTTTTAAGATGTCGTCAGGCTTCTTATGACATGCGTTGCGGACATGCTGACGACATGTCACTCGCCGGACTGTACGGAGCGCAGGAGTGTCGCGCCCGCCGCTCACCACTGTCTGAACAGTTCGACACCGAATCGGAAGCCTATGCCGTCGAATTTGCCGTTCTTCTGCGATACGAATATGCCGGTGGAGAAAAGTCGTGTGGTGAAGCCGTAACCATATTCCATATAAGGGTGAAGATCCTTCACCGTGAGCGCGTTGACGTATATGCGTTCTTTCTCTATGAAGTGTCCGGCCAGCGGTAGCCATGCAAGAATCATCAGCGGAGATTCATACGTGAGGTTGGCCCTGACGTAGTATTGCGACGAGTTGTACCAGTTGGAGTTGAGTAGTTCGAAGTCGCAGGCCCAGTCGTCATACCATCCGCCCGGCAGGTTGTTCTCGTGGAAGTTGCTGTAGTCGAGGAAGAAACGGTCCTTTCCGCGGTGAGTGTAGAATCCGGTGCCCGCTCTCATCTGCAGCGACTGCAGTGCCGAGATGTTCCATATGTACTGTCCGTCTATCTCGTAACGTTCGTAGTCGAGGTTGGCTCCCATCAGTCCTTTGATGCTACGTTCGTAGTTGGCTGTCAGTACAGGACCGCCGAAGCCCAGCGGACGGTATTCTACTTCGAGCATCGGTGCCACGGATGTGTATGTGTCGGGCATGCCCAGCTCGCTGAAAGCCTTTTCGTTGAGTGCCGAACGGCGGTGCATTATCATACCTGTCTGCAGGCTCAGCTTTTTCGAAAGGTCGTAGTGGGCTACGAGTCTCATGTTGAAGTCGTTGAAATAGGTCATGCTCTTCAGGCTGGAGGCGATGGAATCGCCGAACATGTTGTTCACCGTTTTGAGCACTCTTGAGTTTGATATGCGGTTACCGTTGGCCACTTTCAACTGTATATAGCCGTTGCGCCGGCGGTTGAAGTAATAGTTCACCGGCAATTCGAAGTAGAACCTTTTCTGCTTGAAGGAGTATCCGGCCTTCATTCTCAACGACAACAGACTGTTGGTTGAGAAATAATAGCTGCCCCTTACGTCGAATTTATATACGAAACCCTTATTGCCGCTGTATCCGAAGTAGAGCGGATTGAGCAATGGATTTATGCGTACTGAACCCTGGTTGTTGGTACCGAAGTTCGACTTTATGCGTCCGAGCAGATGCTCGCCCACGTTGTCCCACAGTATTTCTGTCAGTTTCTGCTTCTTCTCATACTTCGTCGTGTCGGCTGCGGCCGCGGCTCTTGCACTGTCCTGCTCGTGAAATACGCGCAGCTCGTGAGGCGAAAGTTCCTCCGGTCTTATGCGGTTGAGCAGTGCAGTGTCGCTCTTGTTGGTCACGGAGTCGGTGATGAGTCGCGGCAGTCCGTGCATAGACGTGTAGTCCATCGATATGTCGTTGCCCATGAACTTGAACCGTGCTGTCAGTCCGCACCTCTCTGGTATTAGCGTCCGCACGCCTCGTTCGCCCATCTTTATGTCCATGCTGAACTTCACCATGTCGTATTCGCCTTCGACATACATGGTTATGATTCGCCCTGCGGCCACGTCTACAGTGGCTGTTCCTTTTACCAGACGCGTGTTGTCAAGCTTCGGACTGAACGATATGTGTGCCGTTCCGTCGTTGTGGCGTGTCACGCGGTAGCGGTAGTAGCGCCTGTTGCGGCGGTAGAAGGGCGATAGGATGTTTTTGTCGATGAGCAGTTCGCCGTAGATGTCGGGTATTAGATATTTAAGCATCGTGGGCATTATCTTCTTGCTTCTCGGTATGGTAGAGCGTGAGAGTATATTGGTCACGTCCATGTCGTTCATGCTTCTGAACACCATTTTTGCATAGCTTTCGCCCACATATTCTCGTTTGCCGCCGTGCGCCACGGCGTACATTGAGGGCACGGCCATCAGTATTGCGTTGCGTCGGCGTGTCCTTATGTCGAACTTCATGTATGAGTATAGTTCCGAAGGAGAGAACTTTATGGTGTCCATGGCCGAAGCATAGGCAAACACGCGCTTCATGAGCAGCGCGTCGTCCTTGTTGGCTGCCTTTGTAGGGCATGCCGTAAGGCACAGCATAAACAGTATGACAAGATAGCTTCGTGCCGTATTCATCGACGGCAAAGATATGCAATAAATAGATAAAAACGACAAATCCGCAAAGAAAAATATCTTCGCGGATTTGTCGTTTGTGGGCCAACCTGGGCTTGAACCAGGGACCTCCAGATTATGAGTCTGTTGCTCTAACCAACTGAGCTATAAGCCCGAGAAAACCTGTTTGTAAGGATTTCGGCTGCAAAGTTACACAGTTTGACGCAAACTACCAAATATTTTTCGAAAAAAATGATGCTTCCGTGTTGTTTATGTCGGTTTTTATGGTTGCATGGGCTGGTGGTAGGGAGGCTTGAAGGAGATGTGATACACATTGTGCTACCGTTAGGAGGGCGGTGCGGCGAGGTGTTGGTAGTGGTGTGTGGACGCTGGCTACGGGGTGGAGTGGTAGGGTGAATGGATATGCGAGAATGATGAATTAATAAAGTGACGAGTGTTAAAAATAACCTCGCGAGAATCGTCTGTACGCGAATGGAGATTGACTTGGTCGCGAATATCTCAGAAATAAAGAGTTTATATAATGTGCTGACAATCAATGATATAGCCGGGCTGTTTGCATGGTGCACTTTTTCTTGTGTTCTGAAAAAGTCTGTTTCACAGTTCTGTTTAGCCCGTTTCGCATGCTGATATAGCACGGATGACGCTTCGATATGGCCTTTATCGAGGGATGAAACAGGCTTTATGACGCACTGAAGGCGGAAAAGTGCCGGCCTTGTTGCCGTCTTTTCCGCCTTCAGCGTTATGTTTCCGGTCTCTCAGAATTCTCTTTTGTCTGTCGCGGTGGAGAAAAAATCTGCCTGCTGTTTAAGTTAAAATTTAACATTTGGTCTGCCGTGGCAAGTCTCATCTCACCATTACCTTCATGCTCTCTCCGGCGTTTTTCACGATGAATATGCCTTCGGCCGGCATGTCTGCGCTAGTCACGTTGTGTGCCACCACCGTTCCGTCTGTCTGATAGACGGTCATCGGTGTTTCCGAGCTTATGGTCTTATGGTTCACGCTCACCTTGGAGTCGGCCGTAGTATTGTCGGTGATGCTGGTGGTAAGGTGGGTGTATCGCGAGTTCTGTGCTATTATGGCATTCGTCAGTTCGAGTCCTTTCACGTTGTATGATCCCGACTTGTCTGTTCCGGCATAGTCCATCATGATGATGCCTGTGGCACCAGGTTCGGTGTCGGACGAGTTGAGAACGCCGAGAAGTGCCTCGCTTGTCTTGACCGCATTGTCACGGTAGCCGTCGGAATTGGCGTTCTTTGTATAGCCTGAGGCGTGGTTGATGCACCAACGTGTGGATGTGGCCGCCATTCTTATGTTGAGCATGTAGAGCATTGAGTTTATCTTCTTGTCAATGCCGTCGCTGGCGGTGCAGTCGTAGAAGTCCTGCACGAGTGCGCGCTCGCTGCTGCCGTCAGGACCGCTTATGACGGCTTTGGTCTGGTCCTTGTATTCGTTGCTGTGGCTCCACGAAGTGATGTATGCTCCGTGAGGACCGTTGTCGTAGGTATCGCGGCTCATCACAAGAATCTTTCCTCTCATGTCGCCAATGGTGAGACCAGGGCGGAAGTCGATGAGATAGCCGGCCAGAGCTTCCGAGTGGAGATACTTGTCCATGAGCGCCGGCCACTGGTCCTGTATGTTGCTGTCGGCGTCGCTCTCGTGGCGCATTATCACTATGGCGAACTCACCGGGGTTCTCCTTCAGTTTGTCGCGCAGGGTGAGCAGGGCTTTGTCGAAGGTCATGGCAGTCTTTATGATGCCGTGGTATATGTGCAGATAGGTTCCGTCGCTGCTGTTTTCCACTGTCGGGCGCAGGTCGAATGCACGTATGCCGCAGTCCCACTGCTGACTGATGGTGAGGTCCTGTGTCTGTGCCATGCTCTTTCCCAGGCCTCCGAGTATTCCTTCAAATCCCTCGCCGGTTGCCGAGTCGTGTGTTCCCGGTATGGACATGTCGCTCACGTAGATGTTGTCGGCCAGCGGAGTTATCCAGTTGTCGGCCGTTGCCGTGCCGGCAGATGCCATTGCTGTCATGACAACCGCCATAATGCGTAGTAAGTTTTTGGTCATAGTGTATGGTTTTTATAGGTTTTTCGGATTGTGTGGCGGGCGGCGCACAGGTTATGGCAGCTGCCCGTTCTTCAGCATGTCGATGAACAATGACAGTCCGTGGCGGATGGAACTCAGTCCGAACAGTTCGGTGTGTATGTCGTCGATGTCGCACCAGAAACATTCGGCGGCGTCGTCGCCGGCACGGAGCATGGTGGTGTCATCGGCCTTGCAGAGGAAGAATAGGTCGAGCGTAGGTATGTCGATGCCGCTGTAACGGTAGGTGTTGGGCAGACTGAACAGATATTGCGCCTTGCTGATGTCGAGGCCCGTCTCCTCCTTCACTTCGCGTATCACGCCCTCTTCGGCGGTCTCTTCGGCATCGGCGAATCCTCCAGGCAGATCGAGTGTGCCCTTGGCTGGCTCTCTGAGGCGGCGCTCAACGAGCAGTCGGCCGTTGTCGTCGAGAATGAAAGCTACGTTGGAAGAAGCCGGATTTACAAAATATTCGAATCCGCAGTTGTCGCATTTCTTGCTTTTCTCGCTTTCTGTCTTGAAGTGGCCGCTGCCGCATATCGGACAGAAAACGAATTTCTCCGTTATCTGCATGATGATGAACTGTTAGGTTTTAATGTTGTTTTTTGTTTCGGACGGCCTTTAGTCGCCCTATTGTTCTGCAATATTATGAAAAAAAAGTTATCTTTGCAAGTAAAAGGTTTTAATATTTATCAAGACAGTATGAGATTGAGATTTATGGCATTGGCGCTGGCATTGTCGGCCGCATGGCTTACCGCGCCGGCCCAGAGAGTGTTTGACATGGACTTGTGGCAGGGCAAGGCGCGTGTGGAAAGCGAGGATAAGGCCGACACGGCACGTGTGAGAGTGTTTCTGCCCGATGCGAAGACGGCCACAGGCCGTGCGGTGGTGATATGTCCCGGAGGCGGATACGAGCATCTGGCGCTTGGACATGAAGGCTACGACTGGGGACCTTTCTTCAACGATATGGGCATAGCGGCCATCGTGCTGAAATACCGTATGCCGCACGGCAATCCCGATGTACCGGTCAGTGATGCCGAGGAGGCTATGAAGATGGTGCGCCGCAACGCTGCCCAGTGGAAGATAGACCCGACTGACGTGGGCATAATGGGATTCTCGGCCGGAGGACATCTTGCCTCGACCATAGCCACACACTCCACCGGCGACGCATTGCCTGACTTCCAGATATTGTTCTATCCGGTCATAACAATGATGCAGGGCTACGCCCATCAGGGCTCGCGCGACAATCTGCTGGGTACTGATGTGAAGAAAAAGACGGAGCGTATGTACTGCAGCGATATGCATGTGACGCGTACAACTCCACGTGCATGTATCATATTGAGCGACGACGATGATGTGGTGCAGCCGTCCAACGGTGTGAACTATTACAGCGAACTGTTCCGCTACGACGTGCCGGCAGCGCTCTATGTGTATCCTTCTGGCGGTCACGGATACGGATTGCAGAGCAACTTCAAATATCATGTGGAGATGATGCTCGACCTTAGAGCGTGGCTGCGCAGCTTCTGACGGAGCTGCAACCAGCGTTCCTGATGGAGCATAATGCGGCAGGGGGCTGAGACACCGATGGTCTCAGCCCCCTGCTGTTTGTATATGTCGGCATGCTGCCGCTGTGTGCCGTATCAGAGAAGAGCCTCTATCTCGGCGTTGATGTCCTTTATCTGAGCGTCGCGTTTCACTACGTTCACGTTCTTGTTGAGAAGGAAGAATGTGGGCACTGCCTGTACGTTGTAGGTGTTGAGCACCTTGGCGTCGCGGTCGCCAACACGTACGCTGATCCACGGCAGGGCTGCAGTCTTGGTCTTCCAGAAGTGTTCGTCGGTGTCGACTGACACCTGGTATATCTCAAGTCCACGGCTGTGATACTTGTTGTATATGTCTCGCAGCATCATGATGCGGTCCGCAGAGCCGTCGCCTGAGAAGAGATGGAAGTCGAGCAACACTACTTTGCCCTTGAGGTCGGACAGACGACGCACGTTGCCCTGGTTGTCCTTGAGCACTATATCGATGATGCCTGATGTGTCGATGACCTTTGGATCGATGGTCTTGGCCTGCTCGCTCTTTACTATGCGCACGTTCTTCATGCCCTCGATGGCTATGTTGTGGAGATTGGCTCCGCGTTCGGCCTCAGGATAGAAAGTGTCCCAGCTTGTGGCTACGGCGGCGAACACCTTCACGTCGTCCTCGCTGCTGCGCGGGTTGAAGATGAGCATTGTCTGGTAGCCCATGTTGATTGTCTGGAAAAGTGCGAAGTAAGCATATGCCTTCATCGGCTCCTTGAAGATGTATTCGCTCTTCACTTTGTCCTTATATACGGTCACAATCTTGTTTATGCTGTCGCTTACGGCCTGTACGTTGAGCGCCGGATCGGCCACAATGTCGTTGATGTTGCGCTGGAGTTGCATCTGCATGAGCGTGAGCTCCTTTATCTTGGAGCAGTCGTAAGAACCCTTTACGTCATATGCGGATGCCATCGAAGGATAGGCAGCCTTCACTTCTATGGTCTCGGTGGAGTCGACTGCGATGTTGATTATCTGTCCTGCGATGCGCAGACGGTAGAACTCCGGCGTGCCCATGTCTTTTCCGCTGAATGAGAACGAACCGTCCTCGGCCAGTTTCACCGAGTCGGATGTGACAGGACCGTTGAGGCTCATGTGCTCAAGATAGAGTATGGAGTCCTTGGCATCGGTGATGTTTCCTGTTATCTGGAATTTTCTTTCGTTGCATGACGATACGGCCATGAGCATGGCGACGATTGCAGCAAAAGTGATGTGGCTGTAGCGATTGTTTATCTTCATATACTGTGTGTTGTTTTCATTTTCTGTCTGCAAACTTAACAAATTTTTTCGTATATAAGGCGCTTCCACAGATATTTTTTGCTTATACGGACAAAGGGCAGGCCCGCGGGCCTGCCCTTTGCAGTTTTATCGGTATCGGGCGCTGTGGCTCAATATCTTATTTTGATGAACTTCACGCCGTGTGTCGGGATGAAATAGCGTGTGTCTGTGGTGCTGATGTCCTTCTGACGCCACAGGTCGCGGGCATAGCTCAGACGGCTGATACCGAGTTTTTCGAAGTAGGATGCGAAGTCAACGGTAGCATTTTCGCTGCCCACGTTGAATATACCTACAGCATAGCTGCCGTCTGCCAGCGGACGTTTCCATATCTGTATGTCGCCATCTACGATCTCGCGCTTGGCCTGGCGACCGAGGATATCCTGATTGACGGCGTTCACTTCGTTGTTGCAGAGCAGTCCGAAGGTGAAGTCATCGATGCGTGATATGTCGCAGCCTATGAGCATGTTTGAGGCAAGGAGCGACCACAGAGAGATGTGGCTGTACTGCTCTTCGGTGGTGAGGCGTGTCTCACGCAGGTTGGCACTCCAGCCCACCATGCCTACGATGAGCATGTCGGGATCGTTCCAGCAGCCTGGTTCGGCGTAAGGATAGAGTTCGGCTTGTCTCACGAAGCCTATGTCATAGAGTGATTCCCAAGTGTCGGTGATGTCGCCTGTGGTGCGCCAAGAGTTGGCGTCAACGGCATGTCCCCACTTCCACACGTCGGCCATACCGTACTGGCAGAGGCTGTAGAAGATGTCGCGCGGCTGTTCGCGCAGATATTTCTGCATGTGGAGATATGGTCTTACGTAGGCTGCCACGCTGCGGTCGCTTGATTTTTCGAACTCGCGTGAGTAGCCGCACCAGTCATATTTCAGATAGTCCACGCCCCAACTGTTGTATGTTTTGGCGTCCTGTTCCTCATGACCGAGCGAACCGAGATAGTTGCCACAGGTGCGGTCGCCCGGTGAAGAGTATATTCCGAATTTCAGACCGTTGGAGTGGAGCCAGTCGCCCAGACCTTTCATGTCGGGGAACTTGTCGTTCACGGCGATGGTACCGTCTGCGTTGCGCTCGGGAGCTTCCCATGCGTCGTCAACATTGATGTAGCTGTAGCCGTAGTCGGCCAGTCCTTTTTCGATGAGGGCACGTGCCGACGACATCACTTTCTCCTGCGATACGCTGAGGCCCCAGCAGTTCCAGCTGTTCCAACCCATAGGCGGTGTGAGCGCAATCTTGTCGCCTACCTTTATTGTGAATTTCTGTTCGGTCTTGCCTTTGGCGTTCTCGCCGATGATGGTCATCTCGTAGTCGCCGCGGTCTTTGATGCTTCCGCTTATGACACCGTTGGCTGCATCGAGCGTCAGACCTTCCGGGAGATGTGTGACGGAGAACTTCATCGGGCGCTCGCCTGACATCGGTATGCGGAAGATGACGGGTGAACCGGGACGCACACCATATACCAGCGGACCGTTGTAGCGCGGTGTGGCCGGAGCGGCCGGTGTGAGAATGTATTTCGGAATGTACGTGGTTACGTTCTTCTTGCCGGTCACTGCGTCGGTGCATGTCACTTTTATCTGTACGCATTTGCCTTTGCTGTATGCCAGGTCGAACGATTTTGTGCCGTTGCCCTTGACAGACAGTTTCTTGTTTATGTGCTGCAGGCTCTCTCCGTTTTCGGTATCGGTATCGGTGACGTCGATGTCGAGAATGATTTTGGCGGTAGAGCGGTTTGTGTTTTTAAGTGTGGCGGTGCATACCGGATTGTCGCCGAGCGATTTCTGTGCGAAAACAGTCTTCATGCCGTCTATGCGGTTGGGCACGCTGATGCTGACACCGCTTCCGAACATGCCACCGGGATCGTTGCCGTTATACACTCTTACGGCAAGCACATTCTCTCCGCCCCATTTTATGGCTTTGTTCTTGGCGGATACGGAGTATGTACGTACGCTTTCCCATGCCGAAGAGTATCCGCCCTTGTCGGCAGGAGTCTGTCCTGTCTTGCCGATAAGCACTCCGTTGAGGTATGTCTCGTCGGCATCGTCTATCTTGCCCATGTTGAACAGCACGGTCTCCTTGACGTCGGAGTCGTCGAGCATAGACTGCGGCATGGTGAAACGTATGCGGTACCATGCATAGTTGTTGGGATTCTGTGTGCCCTGTTCGTTCCATGGTTTGAGTATGGACATCGACTGCCAGACGCTGTCGTCGAACGAACTGTTTTTCCATTCCATATTGTCGCCTTTATGGAATCGGGCTTCCTTCAGTTTCAGAGTCTGGGCCGTCGTGCTCAACATAGTGGCTACCGACAGGCACATTGTCAGTAATATTTGTTTTTTCATATCAGGTAGAATGGTTTGATTGTTTTTTCTTATGACAGGATTTTTAGGTTTTTGTGTAAAGGCAGGGGCTGAATAAGCGTTTGCAGATGCTGGATAGACCTGCCTGTAACATATCCACAAAGGTACAATAAAATTCAACAGATGTGTCGCAGGATACATGTTTTTTTGTTTTTATTCTATCAAATAACAGGGCAAACACAGGCTTTGCAGAAAATCAACGGTGATTGTTGTCAATAACGCACCGGCATCAGGCGCGTACAGGTGTTGTTGCTTGCGGCTGAAAATGAAGCCATCGGGGGCAGTTACGAATTTTCAGTGTCCTGTGGTTTTTCCGTCGGAGTTTTCTGTTCTACCCCAAAAAATAAGCGAGTATTTGCGGACAGACTCTCCTTCGGACGCAAATTCGTGAAAAATAAGAGCTATACTTAAAATGTTGAATATCAACAATTTATCTTTAATAGATACTTTTCCGTCCTGCAATAAGCACCATTTCAGCATGCGATTAAGTACATATCAGGGGCTGATATGCTTAATATCACACCCTGAAACAGGCGTAACCGTAGGCTGAAACGGGCTTAATCGGAGTGAAAGACGGATTATACGGGATGGCGCTATGGTATATACGTCATGGCTGTAAAGCCCGAATGGGCCTTCGGAGTGTTGTATTTAACAATTCTTTACATCTCTTTTGCGATTTTATTTTGTCAAAAAAAAGTCAAGAAAAACTGTAAGTCCGTCGCCCGGGTTTTCTTGGAAAGAGCCGATATTGTGTGTGATACGATGCACGGGAAGAATGTGCCTCACCGGAGTTGATGACAGACCGTTAGTGGCAGCGTGAATTTATTGATGCGTGAAGAGATACGCTTTACGGTTTATACCGCTCCGCGTTGTCCGGAGCTTTTCTTCGTTCTGTGATACTTCATGAATAAAACTATGCTCACGGAATATCTGAAGAGTCCTGGCGAAATGTGAATACATACGGCGTACTGGGAAGAAATGTGTTTCCGGTGCAGTATTGTGCAGAAGCGTGATATGCCACAAAAAAGGGACGCACCATTACGGCGCGTCCCCATATTGAATGATTTCCGCTTGCGCGGGCTATGGCCTTAGTATTTGATGATCTTCTCGCTGGACGATCCAGACTTGCTGCGTACGTTCACGATGTAGAGTCCGTCAGGAACATCGAATACGTCAACCTCGACGCTGCCTTCACCCTTTCCTGATTTCATCTTCTCACCATGAACAGTCACGAGCTGCCATTTGAATTTTCCGCTGTCGTTTGTTGTGATGGTGAACTTGTCGTGTACTCTGCGCGGGTTCACGGTCATGTTCTTGTTTCCGGCAGCACTCTCTGTATCCTTGATGTCGGTGGATGTCTTTATTATAGGACGTTCTGCAGTGACAGAAGGACGCAGGTTTTCTATTACAGGCCATCCGTCCTTGTCCCATGTCACCTTGTCGAGGAATACTTTTCGGCCAGAACCTGTGTCTTTGGCATCATAGCCGTGATACAGCATCCAGTACTGACCTGCGTCGTCGAGTACGAGTTCGGAGTTATGGCCCGGACCTACAACGTCAGGACTGCGGTAGAGCAGGTTGGAGAACTGATTGTCGAGTGCGCGTTCGCCTACTTTGTTGACATACGGGCCCATCAGATTCTCAGAGCGTGCCACCATTACATGGTATGTACTGTTGCCTCCCTCGCAGCAAGAACCTGCCGATCCGAAGAGATAGTAATAGCCGTCACGCTTGATGATGTAAGTGCCTTCTGTGAGTGTACCTGCTATCTGCACTTTCTCAGCTCCTTCCTTAACGGACAGTCCATCGTCGGAAAGTTCTATGGCATATATGCCGCGGAACGAACCCCAGAAGAGGTATTTGCGACCGTTGTCTTCAATATAGAACGGGTCAATACTGTTCTGAACGCCTATCTCGTTGCTCAGGAACAGTTTCTTGGCGTTGAGGAACGGACCTTCAGGACTGTCGGCAACGGCGCATCCGATACCGCATTCCCATTCCTTGCCCCATTCAGATTTGGAGAAGTAGAGCACATATTTGTCGCCTATCTTGTTGATGTCGGGTGCCCAAAGACCGCCGTTAGGTACCATCGAAGGACGTGTGGACTCTGTGAATGCAGTTCCGATGAAATCCCAGTCAACAAGATTCTTCGATTTGTATATCGGTGTGTTGCGTGTGTCTTCTGTACCATAAAGATAGTAGTTGCCGTCTTCGGCACGTATCACAGTCGGGTCGGGCACGCTGACGTTGATCACCGGATTGCTGTATGTATCGGTGCTCCTCTCCGGAACTTCAGGCTTGACCATTTCTTCCGGTACACTTGCTGTGCTGCCTGTCACCTCTACACTGACAGTGCTGAATGCAGAACCGTTGTATGAGGCATTCACAGTCTGCACGCCTACAGTATAGCTTCCGTCAGGAACATTCAGTGTCAGCTTGCGGGCATTGTATGCGTTTCCCGGCTGGTTTACCTTGCGCAGACCGTCTTTTTCGCCTCCTATGAACGAGTTTCCACCGGCTATCACCTTTCCGTCTGCATTCATGACATAATATTCGAAAGTCTCGTTGCCTTTGGCACCTTCGGGCATATCCCATGTCAGAACGAGTTTTCCGTCCACTGTCTCAGCTTTCAGGTTCTCGGGTTTCTGAGGTGTTATGACGGTTGTATTTGTGTTTCTGGTGGTAGAGAAGATGTTTGTCAGACCGTCGATGCCGGGATAGAACGAACCGTCAGAGGTCTGTGATAGTGTCACGTAGTCGTTCACACCGTCACCATTGTAGTCAACGAATACCACGCATCCTTCAGAACCGCCACCAAGACGGAAGTTTTCTTTGAACGAAGCGTTGCCGTCGCCTATGCCGATGAAGCATGTCTGTGTGCTGAGTCGTGTTGACCAGCCAAGGTTGAATATGTCGAAGTTGCCGTCGCCGTCCCAGTCCATTACGCCGTACTGGCGGTTGGTGCTGTTCTGTCCGCGCATTTCTGACAGACCTGATGTGCCCTTTGATGTGTAGCTTACAGTTCCGTTGTCGGCTATTGTGGCGGTGTATACACCGTAAACATATTTTCCGCGTCCGTTGCCGCTCCATCCGGAGAGGAATATGTCAGGTGTTCCGTCGTTGTTGAAGTCGGCCACAGCGATGGCTCCTTCGGACATAGCCGGGATGTCGCCGTCGGTCACATACTGTCTGCGGAACTGTCCCGGATGCTCCGGATCGTTGAGGAACAGATCAGTGAAATGAGTGTTGTCGCCGTCGGTTGTTCCAAGTTCGTCACGGTCGTTGGAGTTTGAGTTGACGAAGAAATCCACATATCCGTCGTTGTTGAAGTCGTAAGCAAGAACCTGTCCGCATTCGAAGTGATACTTCTTGCCGTCCTGTCCGTATTCGAGTACATAAGGATCTGTGAGGAAATAGGATACTTCGAATACTCCTCCGCCTCTGTTCAGCAGTATGACATTGGCGTCTGTGTATGTTGTCGGATCATTGCTCTTGTTTGTCTGATAGCCTATGCCGACGATGTCGGGCAGACCGTCGTTATTGAAATCAGCCACATCTCCCGAAAGGATCATGCGCATGTCGAACTCCACAGGGTTGCCTTCTGAGTTGACGAATTGTGGCTCGAACTGTACAAAAGTGCCGTCGCCGTTGCCTAGGAATATTCCTTCGCGGCTGATGTTGTCGATGTATGGCTCTTCGTTATAGGCTCTTCCGGATGTCTCGAAAGCCACTATATCCATTATTCCGTCCTGATTCATGTCGCACGCGGAGATGGAAGGTCTGTCTGCCACGTTGATGCTTATGCCGTCGTTGAAATATGACAGATCGTTGTAAGTGTTTCCTACTACGAACCATCTGTATCTTTTCTCCGGATCGATGGTCAGTACGTGCGTCATTCTTGTTTTTTCCCAGCTTTGTCCGCCGGCGTTGTTGGTTGTGTATGTACCTATTCCGGCAACCACAAGGTCGCGCATTCCGTCGTTGTTCACATCAATGGCGACGGCATTGGAATTGTGCGCTCCCCATTCTTGTCTTGTAGCACTGTTGGACAGGTTTGTCTGTGCCTGTACGGCAGACACTGCCAACAGCATTCCGATTAATGTTGTAGATTTCTTCATGTTTTTGTTTTTTGAAAATAAACAAGTAATAAGTTAGGTTATGCAACTGAGTTTTCATTCAGTGGATATCCGGCAGCCGAAGACGGGATGTTATGTTTTTCTTCGGTTTGGGTGTCCGTTTCCGGCTGCCGGATATTAAGAGTGATTCATGCGTATTGCTTGCTTTGCAGCAGCATGAAAATGCTTATGAATGTCCCGTACGATGAATGTTGTATGTTCAAAATTTGTGTTTTGTCAAGTATCAGCGGGTGATTCATCTGCTACGGGATTCTTTTCAGTATTCTTTATTTCTCTATGTCGGCCGATGGGGGAGCGGCTTTCTTGTCAGCGCCCCATGCTTTGTTCGGATGACGTCCCATGACCAGGACGAGCTTACCACCGTTCTTTATATCGTCATGGCTGAACCATGGCTTGTTCCATGTCTTGCCGTTGAGAGTAGCACTCTGTATGTATTTGTTCTCGTCAGAACAGTTCTTGGCTTCTATTTCGAATATCTTGCCGTTAGGCAGTGTCACCTTCACGTTGTTGAACAGCGGACTTCCGATGTTGTATGACGGGAATCCGGGTGTAACAGGATAGAATCCTATCGAAGAGAAAACAACAAATGAAGTCAGACCGCCGCCGTCCTCGTCGCCGGGAATACCCATGACGTCGTTGCGGAACCATGTCTTGAGCACTTGTCTTACGCGTTTCTGAGTTTTCCACGGCTGTCCTGCGTAGTTATATAAATAAGGAATGTGCAGTGACGGTTCGTTTGCCATGGTGAACTGTCCGATGTTTCCTGTCTGGTCTGGCAGCTGCTCGTAGAACTCGCGTTTGCCTCTTCCCATCGGTTCTGCAAATGTCTGGTCGAGATTTCTTGCAAAGTTGTCGCGTCCACCCATGAGGTTTATGAGATCCGCCATGTTGTGCTGTACATCCCAGCGGTAGGTCCATCCGTTGTTCTCGTCGTATGCGTCGCGTGCTCCCAGACCGCCTGAGAAACGGTAGTCGAACGGTTCCAGGAAGTTGCCGTCCTTGTCTTTCGGATGGAAGAAACTTGTCTTGCTGTTGAATATGGTGCGGTAGTTGCGTCCGAGTTGTGCGTAGTGGTTCGCCTTTTCGGTGTCACCCATGAATTCGGCTATGCGTGACAGACACCACATGTCGTATGCTGTACCAAGTGTAACGGCCACCGGCTGTCTCTTTTCAAATCCTGATACATTCGGGTCTGTCTCCTTTTCGCCTTCACGCAGTGCCGGGATATATCCGTTCTGTTTGTAAAAATCGTCTATCCATCCGGCCTTGTTGCCCGACCATGGAGCGAGGGTCTTTTCCTCAATACCTTTTCTGCAGTACTCGAATGCACGGTTTGCATCTACCTTCACTCCTTTAAAGAGAGCGTCAGCCACCATTGCCACACCGTGGTTGGAGTTCATTCGTCTTGAGTCACCTGTTATTTCCGGGAAGGTAGGCATCCATTCTGTGCCCATCTGTTCGGCCATACGCAGGTAAGACTCTATTATATGGCTCTGCTTTTTCGGCTCAATGAGTGTGCGCAACGGATGTGCGGCGCGGTATGTATCCCAGATCCAGTCATCTGTGTAGAACGGTATTCCGCCGTCCTCATGCACCTGACCGTCGTATGCGCTGAAGTAACGGCCGTCCTCGCTCAGACATACCGGACGTTCGAATGTGCGGTAATACGACGTGTAAAGTACTGTTTTCTGGTCTTCGCTTCCTCCTGTGACTTTGATTTTAGACAATGCGTCGTTCCATATCTTGCGTCCTCTTGCAGCGACCTTGTCCACATCGTAGCTGTCCTGTTCGCGCATCAGATTCTTGCGGGCCTGGTCTTCGCTGATGAAAGATACGCCGTAGCGCAGTCTTACCTTCTGTGTTCCGTCTTTATATCTTAACACCGCGCAGGCATTCTCGCCCTGTGCCATAGATGTTCTGCCGTCAAATCCGTCGGCTGCGAGTATTCCTGTGGATGTAGGTGTTGTTTCTGTTTCTAAATATATGTATACTTTTGTTCTGTCGTTGAGCTGCTGATATCCGCTCACGTAGTTCTTTCCTATTTTTATCATGCCGTTGGCTGAGTTGACAATGACATACACCGGTTTGTCTTTTTTGTAGAAGTTCAGCTCGTATACGGCGCTCTGTCTGTCCACGGCATAGCGTGCTCTCATTGTGTTGTCGTCGAGTTCGATGTCGAACGAATACGGTGTTATGCGCTCATTATCGTAGTTCACCGATACCACCGGATGCAGTGTCTCTCTTTGGCTTGGGCTGATGCTGAATGCCGAACGCTCGCGATGGTTTGTTACAATTACCGGCAGTCCGTTCACGTGTTCTGATGTGTAGTCGGCTCTTGCCGGATAGACTCTCAGCATACTGTTTGGAAGTTGTACCGTGGCGAATGTAGGTACGAGCAGATGACTGATGTTTCCGATGTAAGGGTTCACATAATCAACGGGTTCTTTTGTCTGTGCTCCGATCCTGTTGCACACCGTAAGGCACATGGCAATAGCCATAAGTGCGATAAAGTTTTTTTTCATGTAATAAGTCCGGGTTTTAATTTTATGGTAAAAATAAAAGGATTGTTCTTTTTCGGATCTGTTTTTGTGAATGAAAATCCCCGCACAGGTACGTGCCTGTGCAGGAACTTTTTAGTCATATGTTTTTCAGTCTATGTCACTGTTGTGATCAAGACTGTCATTAAACGGTTTCGGTTCGTGTTTGTCGTTTCCTTCTGTCGGCTTGTGTTCGAAGCGGCGCTGTCCTCTGCGTTCGCCGTTCTCGCGTCCCGGTCTTGGACGACGCTCGCCACGCTCCGGTCTTGGACGACGCTCATGCTCAGCATATCCTTCCGGTTTTGGAATGAGTACGCGGTGAGAGAGTTTGTACTTACCGGTCTTCGGGTCGATTTCCATCAGTTTCACCTTTATCTTGTCGCCCTCCTTTATTCCGGCGTCCTCAACTGTTTCGAGGCGTTTCCAGTCTATTTCAGATATGTGGAGCAGTCCGTCCTTGCCCGGCATTATCTCAACGAAGCATCCGTAAGGCATTATCGAACGTACTGTACCGTCGTAGATTTCACCTACTTCAGGTATTGCAACAATAGCCTTTATCTTGCTCATTGCAGCGTCGATGCAGTCTTTGTTTGCAGCGCTTACCTGTACTTTGCCTACACCGTCCACTTCATCTATTGTTATGATGGCACCGGTATCTTCCTGTATCTGCTGGATGATCTTACCGCCCGGGCCTATCACAGCGCCGATGAATTCCTTCGGTATCTCTATCTGTACGATACGCGGAACCTGCGGTTTCAGTTCTGCTCTCGGTTCTGCTATTGTCTCAGTGAGTTTGTTAAGGATGTATTCGCGGCCGGCCTTTGCCTGCATGAGAGCCTTCTCCAGAATCTCGAAGCTCAGTCCGTCGCACTTGATATCCATCTGTGTTGCAGTCAGACCGTCCTTTGTTCCGGTTGTCTTGAAGTCCATATCGCCGAGGTGGTCCTCATCGCCGAGGATATCGCTCAGTACGGCATACTTGTCTTCACCCGGGTTTTTGATAAGTCCCATTGCAATTCCGCTCACCGGTTTCTTCATTGGAACACCAGCATCCATCAGTGCAAGAGTACCTGCGCATACGGTAGCCATAGATGAAGAACCGTTGCTCTCGAGTATCTGCGAAACGAGGCGCACTGTGTAAGGGAAGTCCTCTGGAATCTGACCCTTAAGTCCGCGCCATGCCAGATGGCCGTGACCTATCTCACGACGTCCTACTCCGCGCTGTGCCTTTGCCTCGCCAGTACAGAACGGCGGGAAGTTGTAGTGCAGCAGGAAGCGCTGGTAGCCGTGGTCGAGTACATCGTCAACGAGTTTCTCGTCAAGTTTTGTTCCCAGTGTACATGTTGTGAGGCTCTGTGTCTCTCCACGTGTGAAGATTGAGCTTCCGTGAGGCATTGGCAGTGGTGAAACCTCGCACCATATCGGACGGATCTCATCAGTCTTACGTCCGTCGAGACGTTTGCCTTCGTCGAGGATGCAGCGGCGCATAGAGTCGCGCATCACGTCGTCGTAGTAACGGCTTATCATGCCGTGCTTCTCTTCGAGTTCTTCAGGTGTGAGTTCTGTGTGTGCGGCGTCGTATGCAGTGGTGAATTCCTCGATGATCTGCGAGAAAGCCTCCTCGCGTTTCTTCTTGTCGTGGTCGCCTGCTTCGGCAATGGCGTAGCATTTGTCGTATGTCTGGCGGCGTACTTCCTCACGCAACTCGTCGTCGTTTACCTCGTGGCAGTATTCGCGCTTCACGTCGGTGCCGAGTTCCTTCGACAGTTCCACCTGCAGTTCGCACATCGGCTTGATGGCGTCCATGGCAGCCTTGAGCGTACCGATCATGTCCTGTTCCGACACTTCCTTCATCTCGCCTTCCACCATCATGATGTTTTCGGCTGAAGCACCAACCATGATGTCCATGTCGGCACTCTTCATCTGCTCGAATGTAGGATTGATAACATACTGTCCGTCAACACGTGCTACACGCACTTCAGAGATTGGACATTCAAAAGGAATATCTGAACAAGCCAGAGCGGCTGATGCTGCAAATCCTGCCAGAGCGTCGGGCTGATCAACGCCGTCGGCGCTGAGAAGCATGACGTTCACATAAACCTCTGCATGGTAGTTGGAAGGGAAAAGCGGACGCAGCACGCGGTCAACAAGACGTGATGTGAGAATCTCGTTGTCGCCAGCCTTGCCTTCGCGCTTGGTGAATCCGCCCGGGAAACGTCCGGCGGCGGCATACTGCTCTCTGTAATCTACTTGAAGAGGCATGAAGTCTGTTCCGGGAACTGCATCTTTTGCGGCACAAACAGTGGCGAGGAGCACTGTGTTACCCATGCGGAGCACACATGATCCGTCGGTTTGCTTTGCCACTTTCCCGGTCTCAATGCTGATGGTTCTTCCATCAGGCAATGATACTGTTTTCGTAATTACGTTCATCTAATATAACATCTAATAAAATAAAATCGGACAAAGATAATTAAATAATGTTGAATGAACTACAAATCAGCCGTTTTATTATTATTTTTTATGAAAACAAATATATGCCTTTCTGCCATGTTGTATGGAGGTTCTGGTCTTGCGTTTGCAGAAGGTGTGATCAGTTTATCTTTTCTTTGCTGTCTTGTGTGCTTTTTCATGCTGTGCTTCCTTGCGCTTATATGATATGAAAATTGTTGCATTTTCACATTATTTTCGTTAAAATCGCGCCATTGTGAATACAATATTTGCATATTTTGCCTATCTTTGCATTTCTCCCGCTTCGGTTATGCAGGTTGCTAGAACGTGGGGCGGGCATTGTTTCTTTTAAAAATTTAAACGTATGAGAAAACTTCTACTTTCGTCACTTGTGTTTATCAGTGCCTCACTGAATGCACAGACAAGTTTTAAAAACGGTTTGCTCACCTACACGGTGACAGGTGCTCAAACAGTTGAAGTGTCCGGTGCCGACAGCAAGGATGAGTCGGACGCACCTGTTTATGATTATGTGGTACCCGAAACTGTTGAGAACGAGGGCGTCACATATAATGTCACAGCCATTGGCGAAGACGCTTTCTATTGGAGCGACCTCAAGTCGATCACTCTTCCGGAAAGCATTGAATCTATCAAAAGCGCGGCTTTCAAGTCTACAACAAATCTTACTTCCATAACACTTCCTTCCAACCTGAAGTATATCGGCGACTATGCTTTCAACTCTTCTGGACTGACAAGCATAACAATTCCCGCTTCAGTTGAGGAGATTGGTTCCAGCGCTTTCTTTACCTGCAACTCACTCGCTTCAGTGGAGTTGGGTAGTGGTCTGAAGACAATCGGTTCTTCGGCGTTCTACAAATGTCCGTTTACCACAATCGAACTTCCCGAAGGTATTAAGAGCATTCCTACTGCGCTGTTCTACGGATGTGCCAATCTTACTTCGGTGAAGATGGCGGCTGATGTCGATTATATCGGCGACCGTGCGTTCCGCGAGTGCGCATCTCTTCCGTCAATAGACATTCCTTCAAGCGTTACATACATGGGTGAAGACGCGTTCCTCGGCTGCACCTCACTCACAACTCTGCAGCTTCCGGCATCGCTTGAGGACGTGGGCGTAAACTTTGCGGCCAACAGTGGCATCACATCTCTCACCGTTGAGGAAGGCAACAAGAACTTCGTGGCAGAAGGAGGAGTTGTTTACAGTGCCGACAAGAAAGTGCTTTACGCCGCACCAACCAAAGGCCTCTACGAACTTACCCTGCCTGCCGCATGTATCGGAATTTATGGCGGAGCCTTCTCTGGCAGCGAGATAAAGAGCGTCACACTTCCTGAAGGATTCCTCGCAGTGGACGGTTTCGCTTTCTGCGAGTCAGCACTTGAGAGCATCAATCTGCCGTCATCAATCGTTATGATAGGCGAACAGGCTTTCGCGGCTACAAAGCTCACAGAGGTTACACTGCCCGATCGCACAGAGGAACTCTACAGTGCCGCTTTCGCAGGATGCGACAAACTCACCACAGTCACCATTCCTTCCGGTCTCAAATTCATGTATAACCGTGCATTCCTCGGCTGTACAGCTCTGAAGACCCTCAACTGTCTTGGAGCTACTGCGCCCGAACTCGAAGAGATATATGAGGAATACGAGAGTCAGTTCTACGGCGTATCAGGTGCTACACTCTATGTTCCTAAAGGCTGCACCGCATCTTATCGTGATGCCGGTTATGCTTCATACTTCACAATAGAAGAGGCAGAGAACGGTGTATTTACACATGTTTCCACAACTCCTGCCGAAGGAGCTACGGTAGAACCGGGCTGGATGCCGATGTCATTCGAGGTTGAATTTGCCGAGCCTGTCACAGTTGTAAACGCCACACCTGCCGCAAGTCTTCTTGACGGACCGCTGGCCGGAGGTTCTGAGATTCTGCCGGACAATGGATGGAATGCTACAGTGAGCGACAAAAACAACAACACACTCGTGCTTTGGGGCTCTGACGACGACGGATTCACATGTTCGTTCAAGGCCGAGAAAGGCAATGAATACACAGTTGTCATCCCTGCCGGAATCGTAAAGAACGCCGCTGGTGACCTCAACGAGCAGATTGTTATCAAGTTCAACTGCGACGAGTCTACAGGCGTTGGAAACGTAGATGCTTCTGAAAATGTAAAGGTTACAGCACGCTACAACATCAACGGCCAGAAACTGAACACAGCCGTTAAGGGTATCAACATAGAGAAGATGTCAGACGGAACAGTACGCAAGGTGCTTGTAAAATAACATGTTTATGTTCTGATCGCATGGTTTTCCGCCTGCGTAAGACTGCATAATTCCAAAGGGAGACAGACGTCCCGGAATACAGTTTCCGGCGCCTGTCTCCCTTTTTTCTGTATATGCGTTTTTTGTTAATTGTGTTAAAACCGCACCGACCGCGCAACAACGTCAGCATATAATGACTATATTTACGTCATGTTGGCTCCATGCATGCAGATGACATGAACTGTGTGGAAATGTAGTTCCTTAATAATAAGACTTATGAGAAAGTTTATGCTGTTGTCGATTGCGCTTGTCAGCACCGCACTGAACGCGCAGACAAGTTTCAGAAGCGGTCAGTTTACCTATACAGTGACAAGTCCCCGAACGGTTGAGGTGTCGGTTGCCGACGACAAGGACGCGTCGGGTACGCCGGTCCATGATTATGTCATACCGGCCACGGTGAGGTACGAAGGCGCCACATACTGTGTGACGTCGCTTGGCGAGGACCTTTTTTACCGCAAGGACCCAAGGACGGTTTCCATTCCTGAGAGCGTCGATTCGATAAAAACCGGAGCCTTTCTCTCTGCCGATAACCTCACCTCCATTGTTCTTCCTTCCGGACTGAAGTATATCGGTGGAGCCTCTTTCAGTTCTTCCGGACTGAAGAGCATCGTCATACCTTCCTCCGTAGTTGAGATAGGTGAGAACGCGTTTTTCTCCTGCAAGTCTCTTTCTTCTGTCCGCTTTGGCAAGGGACTGAAGAAGATAGGCAGCGCGGCGTTCTTCGGCTGTGCGCTGTCTTCTGTCGAGCTTCCCGAAGGCATTGACAGCATACCCGAGGCCCTCTTCCACTGTTGTGCCGCTCTCCGTTCGGTGAAGATGGGTTCCGGCGTATCTTACATAGGCGACCTTGCATTCCGCGAGTGTCCCTCGCTCACGTCGATAGACATTCCGTCCGGTGTCACCCATATAGGCAACGACGCCTTTCTCGGCTGCACATCGCTCACAAGTCTGCGGCTTCCGGCGTCGCTTGAGATTCTCGGCACATGCTTCGCTGCATGCAGTGGTATCACGAAGCTCACTGTGGAGAAAGGCAACAGCCACTTCGTCACGGACGGCGGAGCCGTGTATGATGCCGGCAGAAGAGTGCTTTATGCCGTGCCGTCAAAAGGACTTCAGAGCATCACCGTGCCGTCCGGATGTCTCAGAATATACCGCGGCGCGTTCTGGGGCAGCGACATAAAGAGCGTGACATTGCCTGAAGGAATACAGAAGATTGACGATAAAGCCTTCCTCGGGTCGGCACTTGAGGACATCAATCTGCCGGCGTCCATAATATATATAGGCGAGAGGGCTTTCGCTCATACTAGGCTCACCGAGGTGATACTGCCCGAACAGATAGAGCGGCTCTGCGACGCTGCCTTCGCGGAGTGCTCCGGACTTGCCACCGTCACCATGCCACAGGGACTCAGGTACATCTGTCACCGTGCGTTCATCGGGTGTCCTGCACTTAAAAGGATAAACTGCCCAAGCACTACGCCACCCGAATTTGAAAAGGAGGAATCAGAGCAACTGAAATCCTTCACCCTCGTCACGGGTGCCACGCTCCGTGTCCCGAAGAACTGTTCGGCGTCTTATCGCGATGCAGGATACGCGGAGTTTTTCGACATAACGGAGATGTAGTAGGATGTATCTGTCAGGACAGTGAGGCCAATGGGTACGTTGAGGCTGTTCCTGCCTTTCCGGATGGACGGCTGTCTGAAGGGCGGAAGACGTAAGAATGTCTGTTTTGCGGCAAATAAGCATGGCCGCGGTGCGTTTCGATAAGAAATAATCATTAACTTTGTCCGACACAGATATTATACACGAAAAACAAAGTTTATGATTATGAGAAACATTCAACGCCGGTCCGCCGCATTCTTCATGGCGGCCCTCATATTGCTTGCCGACCTTGTGCCGCTGCCGGCTCTTGCAGCCCGTAGTACAGATACTGCCGCCCGGAACATGGCCGACAGCCAGTGGCACGGCCGTCGAGTGGCATTCCTCGGTGACTCCATCACCGACGCACAGCGCGTGGGCACCACCCGCTGCTATTGGGAATATCTTGCCGATATGCTCGGCATCGTTCCGCTGGTGTATGGCATCAACGGTCATCAGATGAGCGATCTTGCTGGTCAGGCACGCCGTCTGCTCGAGGAACGTGGTGACAGCGTGGATGCCATAATGATATTCGCAGGTACAAACGACTACAACTGTGGTGTGCCCGTGGGTGAATGGTATGAGACGGGCGAGCGCGAGACCGTTGTCGGCGGAGGCGGAAAGGCCGTGCGCAAATACCGTACGCCCGTGATGAGCGACGCCACGTTCAAGGGCCGCATCAACATACTGATGGATTTTCTCAAGACAAATTATCCCGACAAACAGATAATACTGCTCACGCCCATCCACCGTGCCTACGCCTGTTTCGGACCGGACAATATACAGCCCGACGAGCGTTTCGCCAACAGCATAGGCGTGTTTTTCGACGAATATGTTGAGGCTGTGAAGGAAGCTGCCGGTGTTTGGGCTGTGCCGGTGATAGATCTCAACAGCCTGAGCGGGCTCTATCCGCTCAACGATTCGCACGCACGCTATTTCAGCAATGGCAAGACCGACCGTCTGCATCCCAATGCCGCAGGCCACAAGCGTATGGCTCAGACCATCGCCCGTCAGATGTTGGCGCTGCCGGCATTGTTTGATTGACATGCAGCGGCAGTGTCTGCATTTTGCTGCAATGGCATTTCCGGCATCAGGAACAGCCGCGCGCATATTCCCGCGTGGATGTCATTTCAGAGAGAAAAAGGCAAGATGATAATTGATTATCGTTAACCATATACAGGCCGAATGTTAAAATGCGATGCGTGAGAGTCGCGTTTTTTCGTCCAGCCTTTGTTTTTATGCGTAAAAACAGAGTTTTTTCGTACTTCTCATAATGAGTTGATATTCAGATAGTTTTCTGCTTGCGATGTTTTCCTGATGCTTCTTCGGGCTTGCGAAACAGTCTTTATTGCATGCCGAAACAGTCCGTTTCGGAGCATGATATGGTCCATTTTGTGTGCCGAAATGAACTTTATGACGTGCCGGAATGGACCGTTTTGCAAGCCGGTGGTTGCCTGGGCGACTCTCTGTTGCGTCCCCGGTGAGTGTCGGAAAGCCTTTTGGGGTTCTTCCGTGCAGTTTTTATGACGGCGTGAAATGAACTTTGTCGGAGATTTGTTTTAACTTAAAACTGTTAATTTTGAGCTGCATAAAAAGTGAAAGAATATTGCTTTCCCGTTTGCCATAGTTCCTGTATCTCACTATGATATTACATGATGCAGGATAATGTCCGGCATTATAAAAAATGATAAAACATGCTTCTTTCATTTGCTTTTGCATCCACCTTTCACTATATTTGCATTCGCGTAACCGGCAGAGGCGTCCTTGCGCTGCCGCCGGTCGTTACAACCTGCACTACTGACATAAACCGAAAAACATGAAACACAGACTGATTATTCTTATTGCATTGCTCCTGAAGGGCTTTGTTTGTATGGCCGGCGATTTTGTGCCTGGCCGAGGTGTGAATATTGCCCACTGGCTTTCGCAGTGTTATTACAAGGACATCCCGAGAGAAAAGTTTGTCACTGCCGACGATTTCAAGGAGATAGCACGGCAGGGATTCGACCATGTGCGCCTGCCGCTCGACGAAAAGGAACTTTGGAATGCGGACGGTACACGTAATAAAGAGGTGTTCGGCATACTGCACGCCGGCATAAAGAGCGCGATAAAGAATGGTTTGAAGGTTGTCGTGGACCTGCACATCGTGCATGCGCACGACTTCAACGCCGGAGCCGAGGGGCGAACCAACTCGTTGTGGGACAGTGAGGCGGACCAGGAACATCTGTGTCGTCTGTGGGAGGAACTGTCGGACGAACTGCACAAATACAGCAACGACGACGTGGCATACGAGATAATGAACGAACCGGTGGCGCCCGACCATGAGGCGTGGAACAGGCTGGTGGCAAAGGTGTACGACGTCATCAGGAGCCGTGAGAAGCACCGCCCTATAGTTGTGGGTTCCAACATGTGGCAGCAGACTGCTACGTTTGAGCATCTGCGTGTGCCGGAAGGCGACGACAACATCATCCTGAGCTTCCATTTCTATGAGCCTTATTTCTTCACACACTACAAAGCCGGATGGACCGAACACAAGGATTTCGGTGGAACGGTACACTATCCCGGAGAGATTGTCACCGCCGAGGAGCTGGCTGCCATGACCGGCCGCGACCGCCAGCTGGCCGAGGGTTGGGTTACTGTGTGGGACCGTCGGCGTCTGAAGGACAACGTGATGAAGGCAAAGAAGAAGGCCGACGAACTGGGACTTGTGCTCTATTGCGGCGAATTCGGAGTCTATAGCCGTGTGCCGGAGGCCGATGCCCTGCGATGGCTTGGCGACCTTACGGGTGTGCTCGACGAGCTTGGCATATCGTGGGCGTTGTGGAATTACAAGGACGGTGGCGGCTTCGGCCTGCGCAACATCAGGACAGGCGAGTGGAAGACACGCTATGTCGATGCCCTTATGCACCGTTGAGGCCTTTATGACATGTCTGCGTCTGATGCGCACATATATAGATATGTATTGTCCGCTGACAATATCACGGCATGCGCCGGTTCCGTTTTCGGGATCGGCGCTGCTGTTTCCATCGGTCTTGAATGGACATGCCTGGGCCACCGGTATCGAATCAGTAAAACGGGTATTTATGTCCGTTAAGAAGGTATCGGGCCGTTGGAATAATAAGAATAAATTTGCAGCGTACAACAAAACAGACTGATATTATGAACATAAAGACTGTAATGATGGCGGCTGTGCTGGCTGTCGCGTCGGCGACCGGTGCTCAGACAGCCGGTAAAAACAAGATTGATATGGAGAAACTGGAACTTACACAGGAGTGGGACAAGACGTTCCCGAAGAATGAAAAGGTTGTTCACGAGAAGGTGACGTTCTGCAACCGTTACGGCATAACGCTTGCGGCCGATCTGTATAAGCCTGTAGGAGCAGAGGGCAAACTGCCGGCCGTGGCGGTGAGTGGGCCGTTCGGTGCAGTGAAGGAGCAGGCATCGGGACTCTATGCGCAGGAACTGGCCAGCCGTGGATTTCTCACCATTGCCTTCGATCCGTCGTTTACGGGTGAGAGTGGCGGCAGTCCGCGCTATGTGGCATCGCCAGACATCAATACCGAGGACTTCTGTGCGGCAGTCGATTTTCTGTCGGTGCGCAACGATGTCGATACAGCCCGCATCGGTATTCTCGGCATCTGCGGATGGGGCGGCATGGCTCTCAACGCGGCAGCGGTGGACACCCGCATAAAGGCTACGGTGGCTTCGACCATGTACGATATGAGTCGCGTGACGGCAAACGGATATTTCGATGCCGGCGACAACGCCGAAGCACGTCAGGCTTTGCGCCGTCAGCTCAGTGCCCAGCGCACCGAGGACTACCGCAACGGAACGTATGCGCGTGCCGGAGGAGTGGTGGATCCGCTGCCGGAGAATGCACCGCAGTTTGTGAAAGACTATTACGCATATTACAAGACGGAGCGCGGCTATCACAAACGGTCGCTCAACTCCAACGACGGATGGAACACAACGTCGTCGCTCTCGTTCCTCAACATGCCGCTGATGACATACATAGGCGAGATAGGCAGCGCTGTCATGATAGTGCACGGCGAGAAAGCGCACTCGCGCTATTTCGGTGAGGACGCCTTCAAACGTCTGAAGGGTGACAACAAGAAACTCGTGATAGTGCCGGGAGCCAGCCATACCGACCTGTACGACAACATGGAGAAGATACCTTTTGACGGGATTGAGGAGTTCTATCGCACGTATCTTCGTTGAGGCATACAGCCGTGTGGAAGTCTGTGCGGGTAGGCGATTGCTGCATGGCGGACTTGGATATATGGATGTTTTGCAGTGGAATGATATCTAAAACTACACAATATGAAGTATCTTATACAGTTTGTCGTCGCTCTTTCGGTGGTGTGTCTGGCAGGCGGTTTAGCAGCCTGTTCGGAGGAGAATGGTGCGGCGGCCGGGACAGTTCAGCCACCGCCCGGTACTGACGGCGGAGGAACAGATGAGGAAGACGGTGATAAAGATGAAATAAACGATACTATTATGAACAACAGAATAAACATAACCGTGGGCGGCCGGACGTATGTTGCGACGCTGGCCGACAACGCTGCGGCACGGGCTTTTGCTGCCCTTATGCCACTTACAGTAAGTATGAACGATCTGAACGGCAACGAGAAATATCATTATCTTGACACGTCGCTGCCGGTGGAAAGCAGCAGGCCGGGGACTATACATGCCGGTGACCTGATGCTTTATGGCAGTTCGTGCGTGGTGCTTTTCTATGAGACGTTTGCTTCCGGGTACAGTTATACGAGGCTGGGAAGGATAGACAACCCTGAAGGACTGGCCGGTGTGCTGGGCAGTGGAAGCGTGAAGGTGACGTTCAGCAGGACGGACAGTGGAAAGTGACGGCTGGAGAGGAAGAGCACCGGAGTGTTGCGGAAGAGATATAACAGGTTGATATATAAAAGTAAGACATCCTGCACGTCGGGTGATGACGGCAGGATGTCTTGCTTTTATTTGTGTATATGACGTGAGGTGTCGTGCGTTTGCCAGACACGTTTGCGTCATTCTTTCTTCTCGGCTTTGGGTTGCAGTGTCGCCGCATATTCCTCTGGCGACTTCAGCAGGCGTATGGCCTCCTTCAGCTGTTTGTCGTAGCGCAGGCTGTTCTCCAGGGCTCCGCGCTGGAAGTAGTAGGCCGTTATGATGTCGGAGGTGAGCATCTGTTTTATCTTCTGCTTGTTGTAGTCGAAGTCGAGGTCCTTTGCAATGTTGTGCTTCAGCTTTTTCTCCAGTGCCTCGAACTCCGGTTTTGCATCCTCGTAGTAGCCTTCGAACTTGGCAAGCTTCACGAGTTCTTCGAGACATTTCTCACTCACGCGGTCGTAAGTGAAGTTGCTGTTTATGACACGCTGCTTGAATTCCTCATAGTCGGCGTCGCTTATCTCGAACTCTGAGGCCGGGGCTATCGTTGGATGGTTCTTGATGTAATCCACCACATAGTTGAACATGAGGTCTGTGGTGTCCACGCGCTGCAGATAGTATGCTATGTTGGGCAGTGAGTCCGGCTCAATCTTGATGTCCGGTTCGATGCCTCCGCCGTCGTGCACTATGCGTCCGTTACGTGTGCGGAACTCTCGTGTGAGTGAGTCGGGCACGTGTTCGGTGTATCCGCCCTGCGAGTGTTTGTAGTTGATTGCCTGTATGCAGCGTCCGCTTGGAGTGAAATATTTGGCAGTGGTGAGTTTCAGATTGCCGTTGTATGGCAGCTGTACGTTTGGCACCTGTACAAGTCCCTTGCCGTAGGTGCGTGTTCCCATTATTACAGCGCGGTCGAGATCCTGGAATGCTCCGCTGGTTATCTCGCTGGCACTTGCCGTTATCTCATTCACAAGCACTACGATAGGCATCACCGTGTCGATGGGTTCGACGGTGGTCTTGTAGTTCTGGTTGGAACGCTGCATCTTGCCCTTCATCGACAGCAGGTCGGTGTTTTTGGGGATAAAGATGTTGAGAATGGCCAGCGCTTCCTGCACAGAGCCTCCGCCGTTGTTGCGCAGGTCGATCACCAGACCCTTGGCTCCTTGTTTCTTCAGGTCGATGAAGGCGCGGCGGAAATCCTTTGAGCAGTTCTCGCCGACGTACGAGTCGAGGTCGATGTAGCCTATGTCGCCGTCCTGCATGCCGTAATATGGCAGGTCGGGCATCTGTATGGCCTTGCGTTGTATCTTGAATGTCATGTCCTTGCCGGTTGACGGACGGTGTATCTTCAGCTCGAGTGTGGTACCCGCATCGCCGCGCAGATGCTCGCTGACGTATACGTTTGTCTTGTCGGTCATGTCCTCGCCATCGATGCTAAGTATGATGTCGCCTTTCTTCAGACCCACTTCTGCGGCAGGCATGTTCTCGTAAGGCTCGTTTATTACGACGCGTTTGCACGTGAAGTTATAGCTTATTATCGAACCTATGCCGGCATATTTGCCCGTGAGCATCTGTTTGAACTCAGCCGATTTGTCCTCCGGATAATATTCCGTGTAAGGGTCGAGGCTGCGCAGCATGGCCTTTATGCCGTTGCCGATGACCTCGTCGGCGTTGAGCGTATCGACGTACATGAGGTCAAGATTTTTGTATATGGCATTGAATACGTCCAGGTTTTTGGCCACCTTGAAGTTGTGGTCGTCGTTTTTCTGTGCAAGAACCGTCGCGGCGCCAAGCAGCATCACGCAGAACAATATGGTTTTTCTCATAATCGGCTTTTATATTAATATAATGTGGTAAGTCTTTATAAAGCGTTGCAAAGGTAATGTAAGTTGCGGGCAGTACAAAATAAAAAGTATTTATTTTTCATAATGCGACGTGGCGGAAAGCCGGATTTTGTGTGTCGGAACGGTGGCGGAAAGCGAAAAACGGAGTATGCGTTTCATATCTACATTATATGTCTTGCATCATTAAAATGTCCGGATGAGTCCTGAAAATGCTGTTTTTCATGCCCGAAAAGGCCGATAAACACGTTTTTTTGAAATAAATTTGAAATTTTTCGCGAAAATGTTTGGTGGTATGAAATAAACGCTGTACCTTTGCATCGCAATTAAGACAAATGCTTCAATAGCTCAGTTGGTTAGAGCACCTGACTGTTAATCAGGGGGTCGTTGGTTCAAGCCCATCTTGAAGCGCACTAAAGGAACTGCAGCAAGCGGTTCCTTTTTGTTTTTACATATTCCGTAAACATGACGGTTTGCAGTTCTCGTATCATTGTCATACCTGGCTTTATGTGGAAAGGCAGCGCATTGCTTATGTTGCGATATGAATGATATGGTAGAACGTCTGTGGCGCTTTATCTTTTTGTTTGAATAAAAAATCCGGGGGCAGTAGAAATTTAGTGGGGATAGCCATACAGCTT
>ULQB01066595.1_pt1 | contig 165190 bp, 141 predicted proteins | sample 1954041 | NCBI WGS metagenome assembly ULQB01 (sample SAMEA4835644, study PRJEB28245) | human gut metagenome | biome: gut microbiome; material: fecal sample | place: Denmark | collected 2008 | reverse complement strand
GTGCTTGCACAAAGTGTAAACCATGTTACTCTTGACACGAGCCCCTCCCCTACGAAGTGTCCGATGTGATATTTCAAATGCAAAACCATACAAGCACACTGATGATTGCAGTACGAAAAGCGAGTGGGATAGTGCGGTTTTGGGCAAGTGTAGCTAACGACAAGAATATAAAAAAGCGGTCACAGCATATCACTGTAACCGCTTTTATTGATTATTGCTTTGTGTGACTTCCGCCGTTTTGCCGTCCTTTAAAGATATGTAGCGCTATTAAAGGCGGAATTTGGGGCGGAACATTGTCGCATTTTCGTTTGATTTGCCGTCAGCACTACAAATCATTCCCGCCGTTTTGCCGTCCTTTAAAGATATACAACGTTATTAAAGGCGGAACTTGGAGCGGCACATTGCCGCCTAGCCTTCGTATTCGGAGAATTTGGGAGCGTTGGCTATTACGTCGGCTTCAAGAGTCTGCGGTAATTGCTCATAGTGGTCGAACTGAGCGGTGAAATGACCTAAGCCTCTGGTTATCTGACGGACAACGGTTGCAAGGTCGGTTATCTCGGACTGGGGCATCTGAGCGTCAAGCTCGGTCATACCCTGTTCTTCCTCGCTGGGATTCATACCGAGAACAGTGCCTCTGCGCTTGTTGATGACCGTCATTATATCACCTGTGCTTGCATCGTCAAGAATTACCTTTACAAGACAGATAGGCTCAAGCAGACAGGGCTGTGCCTGTGCAAGACCCTGCTTGTATGCAATGTGAGCCGCCATTTTGAACGCTTGCTCGGAGCTGTCTACAGGGTGGTATGAGCCGTCAAGCAGAGTAGCCTTTAAATTAACGACAGGATAGCCTGCCAGTACACCGTGTGCTGTCGATTCTACAAGACCCTTTTCAACGGCAGGGAAATAGTTCTTAGGAACGCTTCCGCCGAAAACCTTTTCCTCAAATACAAGAGCATCGCTGTCGCAAGGCTCAAATTCAATCTTTACATGGCCGTACTGACCGTGACCGCCCGACTGCTTCTTGTGCTTGCCTTCAGCCTGTACTTTTTTGCGGATAGATTCACGGTAGGCGATTATCGGGTCGGAAACTATTACATCCACACCGAATTTTGCCTTCATCTTTGAAATTGCGGCGTCAAGGTGCTGTTCGCCAAGACCGCCTAATATACGCTGATGCGTTTCGTGGTTGTGGTCGTAGCTTAATGTCTTGTCTTCCTCGACCATACGCTTTATCGCATTGCTTATCTTGCCCTCGTCATTCTTATCCTTTGCGGAGATTGCCTTGAAGAAGCAGGGAACGGGATATTTTTCTGCGGCGAATACCGTTTCATCGCCTGACGCAGTGAGCGTATCGCCCGTGTTTGCGCTGAGCTTTGTTGCGGCTACTATGTCGCCTGCGTAGGCTTCAATCATATCCTCTGTTTTCTTGCCCTGCATACTAAGAAGCTTACCGGGCTTTTCAAGATTGCCTGTTGTGCGGTTAACTACTTCAGTTCCTGCGGCAAGAGTACCGTTGACTATCTTTATATAGCTGAGCTTGCCGACAAAGGGGTCGGCTACTGTCTTGAACACCTTTGCTTCAAGCGTGTCACGGCTCGCATACTGCACTTTTGAGCCGTCATCGCAAAGCTCGCCGTCTGTTTCATCGGGGCTTGGGAGCATATATATTATAGTGTTGAGCATCATATCAATGCCTGCGAGAGTGTCGCCCGAACAGCATACAACAGGTGTGATGTAACCCTTGTGTATACCGTCGTGAAGTCCCTTTACTATCTCGGCCTCGGTGAAGTCCTCGCCCTCGTTTTCAAAGTAGCGCATCATAAGCTCTTCGTCCGTTTCGGCTACAGCCTCAGCCATTGCGGCACGCAGACCTTTAAGACGGTTTTCCGACGCAGGCATGGGCACTTCGGTAGGTACGCCGTTGTCATAAGTATATGCCTTCATTTCAAGCAGGTTTATGTAGCTTTCAACGGTGCCGTACTTGTCAAAGGGAACTACTATAGGGCATATGGACGGACCGAACTGCGTTTTAAGCTCTTCAAGGCACTTGTAGAAGTTGCTGTTTTCTTCTTCCATACGGGTGACAACGAACATTGTCGCCTTGCCGTGTTTTACTGCCTCTCTGTAAGCCTTTATGGTGCCGACCTGAACACCGTCCTTTGCGGGAAGCGCTATTACAACGCTTTCTGCGGCGCTGATTCCTTCATAAAGTCCTGCGGCAAAATCAAACTGACCGGGAGTATCGAGAATATTTATTTTAACGTCTTTCCACTGGCAGTAAGCAAGCGAAGTACCGAGTGAGATCTTTCTCTTTATCTCTTCGGGATCATAGTCGCAGACGCTGTTGCCGTCCGATACTTTGCCCATTCTCTCAATCTCGCCGCACTTGTAGAGCAGGCCTTCCGCTACGGATGTTTTACCGCTGCCGCCGTGTCCTGCGAGGGCTATGTTTCGTATGTTTTTGCAAGTGTAAGTTTTCATGGTTTTATCCTTTTATCCTTTCATCAAAAATTCGGATAAATACATTATATACGGATTTTGGAAAAAATACAAGGGATTTTTCGTGAAAAATGAAATACGGGTGTAGAAATGTCTTCGTGAAAATTGTGCAGTTTGTACAACTGTATGCTTCCGACCGATATTAAAACGTGTCGGGTCGGAAAAAATTGCTTTAAACTGTTGACAAATGCGGAGATGTATGTTATCATACAACTGTACCAACATAGATAGTACAGTTAAAAAGAAAGGCGGTAAAGAATGTTTTCTTTAAGATTGCAGGGCGGCATTCCTTTGTCCGAGCAGCTTGAGGCGAGAATAGCGGAGCTGATAATCGGCGGTGAAATGGCTGAAAACGAAAAGCTGCCTGCTGTGCGTGAGGTCGCAAAGGCGCTTACTATCAATCCGAACACGGTGCAGAAAACCTACAGACAGCTCGAACAGCGGGGGCTTATATATTCGCTTCCCGGAAAGGGAAGTTATGTGGCTGAGCGGTCGCAATATTCCTCTGCGGTGCTTGAAAAGGCAACGGAGGAGTTTCGCAAGGCTGTTGAGGACGGCGTGAAATCCGGCCTTACCAAAGAGATGATGACGGCGGTAATTGATAACGTTTTTAGTGAGGAGGAAAAAATATGATAAACGTGGATAAAGTGACAAAGAAATTTGATGATTTCACTGCACTTGACGAGATGACACTGAACGTCAAAAGCGGAAGCGCCTACGGTCTGCTCGGCTCGAACGGTGCAGGAAAATCCACACTGCTGCGTATCCTTGCAGGAATATACAAGCAGGACAAAGGCAGTGTAACGATAGACGGCAATACGATTTATGACAATGTCGAAGTTAAGCAGAAGGTGTTCTATGTGAGCGATGATGTTGAGCAGTATGCGAATATGACACCTGAGGATATGAGAAAAATGTACGAGATATTCTATCCGACATTTTCAAATGAGAAATTTGCAAGGCTTATGAAAGCGATAGATCTGCCGCAGAACAAGCGTATGTCAACATTTTCAAAGGGTATGAAACGGCAGGCGGCGGTCGTGTGCGGACTTGCGGCATCGACAGATATACTTCTGCTGGACGAGGCTTTTGACGGACTTGACCCTACTATGAGAATAAGCGTCAGAAAAATGCTCTTTGACGCTATGACGGAAAACGAAAGCACAGTAGTGATTTCGTCGCACAATCTGACCGAGATAGAGGAGCTTTGTGACAGCGTGGGTCTTGTTCATAAGGGCAAGGTCATATTCGACCGTGAACTTGACAGTGTAAAGGGCAGTATCCATAAGGTGCAGGTCGCATTTGACAATGCAAAGACGGCCACTGACTTTGCTGAACTTGAAATCCTGTCGGAAAACACGATAGGCAGTGTACAGAACTTTATTGTAAACGGCGACAGCGATGAGATCTGCCGTGTGATGCGTGAAAAGGGTGCGAAGTTCTGCGATGTGATACCGCTCACGCTTAACGAGATATTTATTTATGAGATGGAGGGACAGGGATATGACAGCTCAAAACTCGATCGCTGAAAAGAGTTTTTTCGGCAGATATTTTCTGTATAAACTCAGGACAAATTTCAACTATCTGGTTTTCAATCTGATCTTTGCGTTTCTGGGTATGCCGGTAATGGCGGTATGCCTTACATATACAGTAGGAAAAGTCAATGATATTGTGGAGGGAAGGTTAGCCGAGTACAAAACGTATGCACTTAACAATCTGGGAACGCTCCTTGACGCAGATACTTTCTTTATGGCGCTCATATTCTGTGCGATTGCGGTCATGTCAATAATTACCGTTGTGTCGGTGTTCAGATATAATCTGAAAAAGTGCGACAGCGACCTGTACCTGAGTCTTCCGCTTACAAACAGTCAGAGATTTTTTGCGGATCTCGGTGTCGGCGCAGTGATAAGCGTTGCGCCTACCGTTATTATGGGCGGAATAGCATCTGTGGTGACGGCGTTGTCGGGAACAAAACTCAGCGACAAGATTTTTTCAGCTTCGGAAACGGATGGCTTCCTTTCAATCTGCCTCAGTTTTGTAAACGAAAAAACCTATCTTAAGGATATAGCGGGTATTGTATTCTTTGTTTTTATCACGGCGGTCACAGCTTTGGTATTCGTGTATCTTACTGCGGTGCTGATCAACGCCTGCACGGGCAGAACGGGCGACAGCGTGGTGTACACGATTCTTGCGATGATAGTGGCTGTGTTTGCAACGCTTGCGGTATTCGCTCCGGTATTTGCCGTGGCAGGTGAACAGCTTGACGGATATATGACGGATATATTCGGCAAGGTTCCTCCGCTCGGAACGGTGCTTGCGGCATTGATCTCATTCTTGATGCTTAAGATGAACGCTTATAACGATGTTTACGAAAATTTCAATCTGTTCAATATGTACAGCATAGACACTGTCATTGTTCTTGTTATATCGGCGGGTGTTCTTGTACTGCTGGCGTATCTTGCTAATAAATACCGCAAGGCTGAGAATACGGGCAACCATTTTGCGTTTGAACCGGCTTATCACATAATTACGCTTGCGCTTATAGCCGGTATAATCGCGGCGGCGGTCGGAATAAGCAACATGACGGTTCTTACTACGGATAGTCTGACACTGATAGTGATAATATCGCTGTGTGCGGTCGGCTACTTCTTTGCCGAGCTTGCACACGGAAGAAAGCTCAAAAAGATATGGCAGTCCGTGCTGAGATTTGTTATTACCGTTGTCGCATCGCTGCTGCTTTTTACAGTTCTCAATAGTTCTGGCTTCAGAGATCTGTTCTTCCGTGTCCCCGATGCTTCCGAAGTAAGCGGCGCAAGTGCATCATACAACATCGTTTACTGTGATGGCAATAACGATTATAAAACGATATACTTTGAGGACGAAGATAGTAAAAAGGCTGTTGTGGATTACAACAAGTTCCTTGTTGACAACAAGTATTGTTTCCTTGCCGGCGAAAGCTTTAAAGCCGAGCGGTATGAAAATGCAACTGTAAGTACCGTTAAATTCAGCTACAGGCTGAAAAACGGTAAAAAAGTGTACCGTACCTACAGGCTGGCACTTTCGTCTGAAAATTACGATGCTTACGCTAAAGCTCTTTATGAATTACGCCTTACGCTCTCAAAAACAGACTTGTATTATGATACCTTCAAGAAAACCTGTGACAAAGAAGGTGTAAATGAAGTGTATGTGTTTGAGAAGGGCGGAGATTATTACGGAAAAACGCTTGACAGAAATGTAAATCAAAAACTCTTCGAGGCGATAAAAAATGATTACAAAGCCGGCAAAAACAGCGGAAAGCTGGTTTACAGACTTGCCTTCTGCAACAATTACGATAATGTCGAATACAACGCATTCAGCCTTGAAATAAGAGAAAACTGCACCGAAACGATTGCACTGCTCGGTAAGTCGGAAATGACATCCCGTAAAGACAAGTTCTACTCGGAGGTAGATGCGTTTACGGTTTCCCTGAGCGAAGCGGATAAGGATACTTATACTCTGATGTCGCTGTTCAGCTATAATTATGACCCTATGGACATAATGGTAAGTGATTTCAAGTACAGTGATACAAAAAAGCTGATTGAAATGAGTACGCTGTATGATTATTATACTGATGGTGCCGCTGACATTGAATGCTATAATATCGGCTCTACATGGTGGTGGGTAGACGGTAATGCACATTTCTTTATTCCGAGAGATAAAACAAGCGACGCTGAACGTCTTATAAAATTACTGCTGATTTACCGTCAGCCGACAACAATTCAATAAAGCAGTCAAAAAACGATACCCCGTGCCGACAAGGTACGGGGTATAGGTTTATCTTGCGAGAAACCTACAGGCAGCTTCAGCCGTTAACGGAAAATAATCAAATTTAGCTAATTAACCTAAATTTTCGTGCGCAAATTGTGCTATTTACACAAAACGGTTTAGCTAAATTACTGCAATTTGTTTATTGACTGGAAGACTGCGGATTTGTTATAATATTATATGTAACAATTCGCAAAAACCCACTTGCGTGTGGGAAATTTACAGGAGGATCAGAAATGAAAAAGTATACTAAGGCAATTGCCGGTGCAATGGCACTCGTATCTGCCGTTACTGCTTTCTCAGGCTGTTCCGGCAGCGGCACACCTGCCGCAAGCGGAGCAACAAGCAGTTCGACCGCTTCAACAACAGGCGAGACACAGAAGCAGATGTCGGAGAATGAAGGCGTACAGAGCGCTGTAGGCAATGTATCTGCAGCTGAAGGCTATAAGGACATCAAGGTTGACACAAAGATCAAGTGGATGGCCTGGTGGGACATTCAGGAAGCGTCTCCCGCAGTAGAGGTATTCAAGAAGCTCTACGGCACACCCGCAAACAAGCCAAAGGGACATGAATCTGTCGACGATGCAAATGTATTTGTAAACATAAGTGTTACATATGCAGAAAGATATACAAGCCTCGCAAAGCTGATACAGTCTGATGATTCGCCCGACTGCTTCCCCTTTGAAATATGCAACTACCCCTACAGCGTATACCAGAACCTTTTCCAGTCGCTCGATGGTATAATCGACTTTACAACAGATGACTGGGCTGACTATAAGGACACTATCGACAAGTTCAACTGGGGCGGAAAGAATTACTGCCCGATTATGAGCCTTGCTCCTACAAGCTATCTCTGGTACAGAAAGAGCGTTGTAGAAGAAGCAGGTCTTGACGACCCCTGGGAGCTTTATGAAAAGGGCGAGTGGACATGGTCGACATTCATGGAAATGGCAAGAAAGTTCTCCGATCCGGATAATGGCAAGTATGTACTCGACGGTTACAACCCCGAAGATAACTTTGTCTGCACAACAGGTACACCTCTTGTAAGCCTTGAGGGCGGTAAGCTGGTAAGCCATATGAATGATGCAAATATTGAAAAGTGCATTGATATGCTTCGTTCATTCGATAACACTCAGGAAAAGCTCCGTTACCCCAGAGATACCGAGAACAGCTGGAACCCCAGCTATAATGAATGGGCAGACGGCAACACTCTCTTCTTCGAAGACGGCTCATGGAGATATGAAGAACACTGGAGAAAGTTCAAGAAGAAAAACAAGTGGGAAGATGATGAAGTCAACTTTGTTCCGTTCCCCCAGATGGACGGCGCAGATAAGTATTATCAGAGCATGAAGCAGGATTCTATAATGCTCGTTGCAGGTGCTAAGAACATTGACGGTTATAAGGCATGGATCTATTCCAACTTAGTAGCTTCAAACGATCCGGAAATCGCCAAGGCAGGCAGAGAGCAGTCAAAGGAAGAATACGACTGGTCAGATACACTGCTTGACAGACTTGATACAATGAAGGATCCCAAGACATTCTCAGGAGTGTTTGATTTCAAGAACGGTATCGGTCAGGATATTGCAACCAAGGACAGCCAGGATAACCCCGTAGAGCAGCTCACAAAGGGTCCCTACATGACAGGTGAATCTTATACTTCGTTCCGTGCTCAGTACCAGGGTCAGATAGACGCTCGTCTCGCAGAACTGAACAAGACGGTTGAATAATAATCATAAAAACAGCTACGGCGGCTCTTAGAAAAGAGCCGCCGTGTTTTTTGAAGGTATTGCGGTAGGTGCGTTTGTCGATGACAAAAAATCGGGAAGGTATCTTAATGCGCCGTTCTTTACAGGGCTTACTCTAAAGCAGGCGGTAGAGAAGGCGGAGAGGGAATTTGACAGTCCGTATGATAAGTAAAAAATCGGAACGCATTGTGTGGTGCGTCCCGCTCAGATTGCAGAAGAAGTCTGTTATTTATTGTGCTTCAGTTATATCTTTTAGTATTCACCTATGATAGCAAGCTACCGATAGTGCTATTTGTCGGATAGCACTTCTCGGGTTCGCTATTCAAATCGATGCACCTGTCAATATGAAAGAGGGAGACAACCAAAGGGATCAGGGAGAGGGACTGCTGCCCCTATCCCTGTCCCTTAGGTTTTCTCCCTCTTGGCTCCCTCTTTCCTTACCCATACCCTTACCCCGCTGGGGTGTTGGCGGAACTCGAATAACCACCTGAACATTGTATATCCTGTCAATGCAGGGACGCCTAACGCTACACGTCCGCAGGTTAGTACATATATCTCAGGTTAGTGGCGTTTTTTTGAAGAGTCAATGTTAGAGCAGTTGCACTGATAAGGTCACGAAAATATTAATGCCCTGTCGGTACGGAAACGGTTATAAGCGGTGTTGGTGATACATTTTACGGTACAGTTTTATTAACAAACGGTTTTTCAATAGACTAATCGGGACGCATTTTGTGGTGCGTCCCGCTTTTAATATCTTAGTTAAAATAAAATCAGTTCTGGTTTTTGCTGATTTTGTCGATTTTTTCTGAGGTCTGTGCGATTTTTGAGCTGAGCGATTTTACTGTAGCGATGTTGGTTTCAATCTTTCCTACCGCTAAGGTAATCTCCTTATCGATAGCGGAAATTGATGAACGGACACTGCCAAGCACATCTTCAATGCTCCGTGTCTGGTTGGAGGTCTGCTCGGCAAGCTGTCTTACCTCCTGCGCTATTACGTTGAAGCCTGCGCCTGCCTCGCCGACGTGCTTTGCTTCAATAGACGCATTGAAGCCGAGCAGGGTCATCTGTGTAGCGACATTCTGTATGTACTTAAGTATAGAGTCGGTCTGTGCGACAGCCTTTGCTGACTCGGAAGCCTTTTCACGAAGTGTGTCGAACTCTGCGGAAAGAGCTTCGATAGCAGAATTGAGATCATCAACGTTTCCGTTTATATCCTCGTAGTCGGAGCGTACTTCATCGAAAAGAATATCCGCTTCTTTATGCTCCTCGGTTATGTGGTACTTTTCGTAGCCGACCTGCGAAAGCGCCTGAGCCATCTTGTATAAAAGCTCGGCGGCGTTGTTTACCTTTTCTTCGGAAACTATCGGCACTTTCTTTACAGCTTCCACATATTCATCGGGATCAACGTCAATCTCCTTTGCTATTGCACGGAACTTGTCAAGATCCGGTTCTTCGGTAAGCACCTGTCCGCCTATAAGCGAGCCGATCTGTTTGCCGTTTACGATTATCGGGGAAGCAAAATCGACAAGTCCGCCGTGGCAATAATATACCGCAGGCTTACCTGTTCTGCTTGCCTGCTCGCCGCCCTTAAGGTCGCAGAGATTGCAACGCTCACAGCCTACGCTCGATTTTCTCGTATAGTTCATGCAGAAATCGGTAGGACATGAAAGCTGGGTGACCGGACCGCTTTTATCTGTAGCCAATGCAGCCATACCGGTAGCCTTTGCAAATGCGTCCTGCAGTGATTGCAGCTGCGCTCTGTCTATAACGTCAAGTAAAGTAACTTCTTTTTCAGCCATTGTAATGACACCTTTCCTTTTCTATGTTGTACAAGGCGGACAATTGTTTATGAAAATCTGTGGAAACAACTGCCTCAATTAAGATTATACACCGATTTAGATAAAAATGCAATACCAATAGAGAGTGATTTTGTTAAAATGAACAAGAGAAATTGAAATATTTAGTTATTATTTCCGATTTTTCTTTCTTTGACATAAAGGCAGACAAATTTTGCTTGATTTTGAAAACGAAATATGATATATTTTTAAATAGGAATAAGAAACTATAAAAATAGCCACATACTGAAAATCAGACTGCGTGGCTGAAAGGCGGAAAAAACATGAAGATCCTTTATGCAGCAAGCGAAGCTCAGCCGGTAGCGGCTTCGGGCGGACTTGCGGATGTTGCAGGCTCACTTCCCAAAGCGCTCGTTGAAGAAGGCCATGAGGCTTGCGTTGTAGTACCTCTCTATGTGAATACGATAAAACAGCAGTGGCGTGATCAGATGACGTATGTTACTAATTTTTCTGTGCCGGTAGGCTGGAGAAATCAGTATTGCGGACTTTTTACGGCAAAGATAAATAATGTTACATATTATTTTCTTGATAACGAGTATTATTTCAAGCGTGATTTCGGACTTTACGGTTATTATGACGATGCGGAAAGATATGCTTTCTTCTCCCGTGCCGTTCTTGAAATGCTCAAGGTCATCGACTTCAAGCCTCAGATAATAAATTCTAACGACTGGCAGTGCGCTCTTATACCTGTATACTACAGCATTTTCTACAGAAACGATGAAAAGCTGTGGGGCATAAAGAATGTATTTACTATACACAACATTCAGTACCAGGGCAGATACGGTATGGAGATACTTGAGGATGTTCTGGGTATACCCAAGCACTTCGCTTCTCTTATGGAATATGACAGGGATATAAACCTTATGAAAGCCGCCATTGAGGTTGCAGACAAGGTCACAACGGTATCTCCGACATATTCGAAGGAAATACTCGACCCTTGGTTCTCGCACGGCCTTGACAGAGCGCTTTCGGACAAGCAGTACAAGACCTGCGGTTTCCTGAACGGCATAGACACTGATATGTACAACCCTGCTACAGATCCTTCCATCCCTGCAAACTTCACGGTTTCAAAGAAGGCAGGCAAGAAGATATGCACGCAGAAGCTGCTTGAAGAAGTAGGACTTCCCCAGGGTGACGAGCCGGTTCTCGGTATGGTATCAAGACTTGTTGAGCATAAGGGCTTTGATCTTGTAAAGTGTGTGTTTGATGATATAATAAATCTCGGCTACAAGGTAGTTATATTAGGCTCGGGCGAGGCTCAGTACGAGCAGTTCTTCCACGAGATGCGCTGGAAATATCCCGACAGAGTGGCATTCACCTGCGGATATATCCCTGACCTTGCAAAGAAAATCTATGCCGGAGCGAATATGTTCCTTATGCCCAGTAAGAGCGAGCCGTGCGGACTTGCACAGATGATCTCTCTGCGTTACGGCACTATCCCGATAGTACGCAAAACGGGCGGTCTTGCTGACAGCATAGTTGACTGCGGAGATGAGAACGGTACAGGCTATACCTTCCAGTCGTACAACGCTCACGATATGCTCTATGCGGTAAAGAGAGCAAAGGATTGCTACTGGAACAAGACAGAGTGGAACAAGCTGGTTACCAGAGCTATGAAGGCGGACTTCAGCTGGAAGCAGTCGGCTAAGCTGTATATCGGTCTTTACAAGGAGCTTGTAGGAGAGCAGTAAGCGATAAAAATCAATATGCACGGGCAGTCGCTTCTATGAAACGTCACTGCCCGTCATTCGTGTAACCGGAAAAGTTAATGTGTTAAAAGAGAAAGAGGACAGAAAATGTTAATTGCGATAATTGCTCTTGTGATAGGCGCTGCACTGTATGTTGTGAACATGGTCGGCGTGAATATCAATGCAAATGTTATATGCTCGCTCGGCGTGCTGATAGTGGGATTCGCTATGCTGATAAAGGGTGCGGATCTGTTTGTCGAGGGTGCGTCAAAAATTGCGGCTAAATTTAAAATTCCACAGATAGTAATAGGTCTTACGATAGTGGCGATGGGTACTTCTGCGCCTGAGGCGGCTATCAGTATAAGTGCGGCGTTTCAGGATGCGGCGGCTATTTCGATAGGTAACGTGGTGGGCAGTAATATTATGAACATACTGCTGATACTCGGTGTCAGCGCAGTGATAACAAACCTTAAGATAAAGCCGAACACGCTTAAATTCGAGATACCGTTTGTTGTATTCATTACAGCCGTATTACTGCTGCTCGGCTGGATAGGCGGAGGGCTTGACAAGATAGACGGCGTGATTATGCTGGTGCTTTTTGCGGCGTTCTTAGGCTATCTGTTCTACCTTTACAAGAAGGGGGACGACAGCTCGGCAGATGAAGTGCCGCAGCTTACCGAAAAGGACAAGATACCCGTACTGATACTTATCACTCTTATAGGGCTTGTGAGTATCGTACTCGGAAGCGACCTTACGGTTGCGTCCGCAAAGAGCATAGCGCAGGTAATAGGAGTGGACGACAGGACTATCTCGCTGACCGTTGTTGCATTCGGCACATCACTGCCGGAGCTTATAACCTGCATTGCGGCTTCGCTCAAGAAGAAATCCGATATTGCTATAGGCAATATAATCGGCAGTAACATTTTCAATATCTTGTTCGTTGTAGGTCTGGCATCAATATTCTCGCCGAGCGTACTGACCTTCGGTGAGGCATTTATCATTGATACGATAGTTGCGATAGCTACCGCTGTACTGCTGGGTCTGCTCGTATTACGCAAAAAGGAGCTTACAAAAGCGGGCGGTATAATCATGCTCGTTGCTTACGCAGGATATTTTGCGTATCTGTTTATTAACCCGTTAGGGCTTGCATGACAGGAGAAAATATGGTATTTGAAAAAATAAGAAAAGCTGACCGTGAAGAATATCTCGCTATGGAGCATGATTTCTATCATTCTCCCGCTGTGCTTCACCCTATACCCGATGAAAATCATAAGCTGACATTCGATGTGCTTATGGAAGGCTCACCGTATACGGTCTGCTTTATGTTCCGCAGTGACGATAAAAAGGAAATCTACGGCTTTGCACTGCTTGCACTTACTTATTCAAACGAGGCGGGCGGTATTGTGGTGTGGCTTGAGGAGATATATGTAAAGCCGGAGCATCGCTGTAAGGGCATAACAGGAGAATTTTTTAAGTTTATCGAAAAGGAATATGCCGATGTTGCAAGAATCCGTCTTGAAACAGAGCCTGACAACGAAAGAGCGGTAAGGCTGTACGAAAGAAACGGATTCACAAAACTCGGTTATTCGCAGATGTATAAAGATAATTAACTTAAAAAACGTGTAAACGGTGTGAAAACGCAAAATTCGTTGTTGTTTATCCACAAAAAAGTTTTCAAAGTTTGGATTAACTAATGGTTGATTGACGGTCGTAAATTTGGTATAATGTAGGAGTATTAAGCGGCTTATAATGCCGTATCGGAGGTACATTATATGAAGAAAACGACCAAAAAGATTTCAGCGACCGCTCTTGCTCTTGTAATGGGTGCGACAGCGTTTACGGGTTGCTCGTGAAGCACGAATTCCACACCCGGAGGAACGGACAGCGCCGCATCAACAACAAGCGGCGGAGCAGCTACCGGCAGTCAGAAGATAATGTCTTCTAACGAAAATGTAAAGAGTGCCGTAGACAACGTTTCTGTAGCGGAAGACTACAAGAGTATTAAGGTTGATACGAAACTCAAGTTCATGGCGTGGTATGATATTCAGGAGGCATCGCCTGCAGTAGAGCTTTTCAAGACGCTTTACGGAACTCCTAAGAACAAACCCGAGGGCTATGAAACAGTGGCAGACGAAAATGTTTTCGTAAATGTTAAGGTTTCCAACTACAACAACAGATACCTTGACCTTGCAAAGCTGGTTCAGTCGGATGAATCGCCCGATACATTCCCTTTTGAAACATCCAACTATCCTTACGGAATTTATCAGAATCTTTTCCAGACAATCGACGGTGTTGTTGATACAAATACTGAGGATTGGGTCGATTATAAATCGGTCATAGACAAGTTCAACTGGGGCGGTAAGGTTTATACGCCTATTGTTGACGTAAACCCTGCAACTCTGCTCTGGTACAGAAAGTCCATCATTGAAGAAAACGGCTTTGACGATCCTTGGGAGCTGTTTGAAAAGGGCGAGTGGACATGGTCAAAGTGCATCGAAATGGCAAGAAAGTTCACAGATCCCGACAACGCAAAGTATGCGTTTGACGGTTACGGCCTTGACCACGCATTTATCGCTACAACAGGTAAGCCCCTTATCGGTCTTGAGAGCGGTAAGCTGGTAAGCAACCTCTATGACGCAAACATTGAAAAGTGCATGGATATGCTCCGTACATTCGATGATACTCAGGAACAGCTCCGTTATCCCAGAGAGATAGAAAACAGCTGGACACCCAGCTATAATGAATGGGCTGACGGCAATACGCTCTTCTTTGAGGACGGCACATGGAGATATGAAGAAACCTGGAGAAAGTTCAAGAAGAAGAACAAGTGGGAAGATGATGAGATAAACTTTGTACCCTTCCCCCAGATGGACGGTGCGGATACATATTATCAGGAAATGAAACAGGACGCTTATATGTTCGTTTCGGGTTCAAAGAATGCTGACGGTTATAAGGCGTGGATATATGCTAACCTGTTATCATCTAAGGACGAGGAAGTAAAGAAGGCCGGAAGACAGCAGTCTATTGATGAGTTCGACTGGAATGAAACACTTCTTGACAGACTCGATAAGCTGAAGGATCCTGCTACATTTGAATCGGTATTTGAGTTCAAGAACGGTATAGGTCCTGATATAGCAGACTCTACAACCGGTGAAAACGCAGTGGGTCATCTCACATCAGACGTTATAATGGGCGGTAATTCGTATACTACAGTCCGTGACGAAAACAAGGGCGTAATTGAAGCAAGAATCAAGGAGCTTAACGCTACGGTTTCCTAAACCGAAAAATCAATACAGATATAATGCCGACGGCAAAAGCTGTCGGCATTTTTATATGTCAGAATACGCTTGCCGGCGTTATCTGCTGACGGGTTATATACAGCTCGATAAGGCGTTTAAGCACGGCACATTCGGAATAAATATCATCCTCGCCGTTTTCGGCAAATACTTTTATTCTGGCGAGGCTCATAGCTATTTCGTTGTCGCATTCGGTATCCTCTACAAAGATGGTATGCTGTGACATTTTCCGCCAAAGCTGTTCGGCAAGGTCTGCTTTTTCGATGGCTTTTGCGGTGTCGTTTTTGTCAACCGCCTGTGTAATCTCATCGGCGGCAAGGTAGATCCTTCTTGCACAGGTGTCTGAATAATTGTAGCCGTAAAGGGCAAAAGCCACCATAGCTATGACTATTGCCGCACAGGCGGTAATTCGACCCATTTATTTATCCTCCGCTTTACATATCGGCTTTGTGCCGTATTTGTCATTGCTTTTAAGCACTGTATAAATGCCTTTGTCGGTGCTGTCTGTGAGCAGGAAAATATCCTTTATATCGAGCTTCATGCTTTTAATCATTTTACGCAGTTTTGCTTCATCGCCGTTCCAGCGGCGAAGTCCGGGATAGTTTATTTCGCCGTCCTTTATAAGCAGGCAGGGCGGATCGCAGTTTGTCACCTGAATCCCGACGTCGCCGTTTTCAACGTTGCGATAGCGGCTTTTCTGATAGAAGTTTATCTTGCCGGTGGTTTCTACTATTGCGTACTGCACCTGTGAAATATCGAATATCATACATTCACGCATTGCTTCCATAAGCTCGTCAACGCTGTAGCGAAGGTGCTTCATAACCTTGCGGTCGATTATGCCGTCGGTAATGATTATCTGAGGTGTGCCTGTCACAAGGCGGCGGAAGCGTGAATTCTTCAGCATAATAAAAGACATGAAAACGTCCATGCAGACTATCATCAGTATAGGGATAACTCCGTATATCATCGGGACGGTCGAATCCTCAAGCGACAACGTGGCGATATTGGATATAAGTATTGTCGTTACAAGCTCGGAGGGCTGTAACTGAGCAAGCTGTTTTTTGCCCATAAGACGCAGGGCGAATACTATAAGAATATACAAAAGCACGGAACGGATAATTATTATCAGCATATTTTCCTCCATTGACGGAAAAGATAAGTTACAGATCGGCTACACAGCTATTATCTGCTGATTATCTTTCAATATGCGAGGAACTTAAATGAGCAATTCAAAAAAACTGCCTGATTTATCCGAAAAATCGGTAGAGAGCATAAACAGCGGCGACAGCAGGCTTGCCGCAAATCTTAATATCAACTGTTCTGAGGTAAGAAGGCTGATGAACAACAGCTCGGATCTTATAATCAAGTATTTTTCGTCTGACGGTCACAGGATGGCGGTTATCACCTGCGAGGGTATGATTGGAAAGGCGGATCTTGCAAATCTGATTTTCCGTCCGCTTGTATCCGTACCGCCGAAAATACAGGACGATAACGAATTTTTTACAAAGGTCTGCTCGGATATGCCGATTGCCGAAGAACAAAAGCAGGTGTACGATTATGACTCGCTGTGCCTTTATATAATGTCGGGATTTGCCGTACTTTTGTGCGACGGGGCAGGGTTTGGCATAGCGATAGGGATACAGGGCTTTGCACACCGAAGCGTAGACGAGCCTTCAACGCACATAAATCTGAGAGCGTCAAGAGAGGGCTTTATCGAGGTGGTAAGAACCAACGTTGCTATGGTAAGGCGGAGAATGAAATCTCCGACGCTGAAAACGATAATGATGACCGTAGGAGAACGGAGCAAGACCGATGTTTCGGTTTGCTATCTTACCGACAAGGCGGATATGAATATCGTAAACGCCGTGACGGATAAGCTGAAGAACATTCCGCTTAACACTATTGCAGGGGGTGAGTATTTACAGAGCTTTCTTGAAGATGATGATTCTGTCCTTTTCTCACAGATATATACAACTGAACGTCCCGATGTATTTGTATCGAAGCTGTACGAGGGCAGAGTGGGGATAATCGTGGACGGAACGCCTTTTGCGCTTGTTCTTCCGTGTCTGTTTGCGGAGAACTTTGTAACGATGGACGATTATACGCATAAGCCGTACTTTTCGGCATTTCTTCGTATCATACGTTTCTTTGCATTTATTGCAGGGGCTGTTCTGCCGGGTCTTTATGTCGCACTGTGCAACTTCCACCCGGAAATGTTCCGCTCGGCGCTCTTGCTGAATATTTATTCATCGGAGCAGACTGCCGCCTATCCCGTATTCGGAGAGTGCCTAATAATGTATATCCTGTATGAGATAATGAGGGAGGCGGGGTTGAGGCTGCCGCAGAGCATAGGTCACGCAGTAAGCATAGTCGGAGGTCTTGTGATAGGTGAGATCTCGGTATCGGCGGGTCTTATGAGCGCACCGGTGGTGCTTATCATAGCGGCAACCGGATTATGCTCGTTTGCCGTACCGGATCTATACGACAGCTGTATGATACTGAGGCTGGTATTTATAGTCGCAGGAGGCACGTTCGGCTTGTTCGGAATCACAGCCGTCGGGGTCGTTATATTTTTCAGAATGTGTTCAAAAAACACATACGGAGTGCCGTATACCGCACCGTTTGCGCCTGTGACGCTGAAAAGCATTATCCGTGATACGTTTCGCAGGGAAAGCTGGAAGAAGCTGTCTGATACGGATATGACGGTACAGCAGTTATCGGGCAAGGCAAAGAGCGGTCACGGCGCAGAAAGGACGGGAGGCAATGAGCAGGATAAGTAACAGACAGCTTGTTATCACGTTTCTTGCCTGCAGGCTGTCGGCGGAAATGATGACTATGCCTGCCGAAACCGTATTATACGGACCGGATCGCTTCACGGCGATACTTCTTGCAAAGATTATTGCGGCACTGCTTTATATCCCTCTTATCCTTGTGACGCTGAGGTTCAAGGGTGACAGCCCTGTAACCTGTGCTTTCAGAAGAAATAAGATCTTCGGGGCAGTTGTGGGGGTTATTCTGGCTGTTACCCTGACGGCGACCGCCGTGCAGACGGTCATAAGCATACAGCATTATATAACCGATACGCTGCTCAATAACATTCTGACAATATCGGGTATTGCTGTGCTTGTCGCCGTGTCGGTATACGGTGCGTTGAAGGGGCTTAGTGCGGTTACGAGAAGCTCTGTGTTTGCGGCGGCGGTATTCGGTCTGTTGATTTTTCTTATCGGCGTCACTATGTGGGACAAGGTCAATCCGGATTTCATATATCCCGCCTTTATTGAGGACGGGCGGTACTTTGTGAAATGTACACTTTCTGAGATAAGTATGAACAGCGAAATTCTGATTTTTGCGGTGATAACCGATGAAATACGCAGTAAACCGCATAAAACGGTGCTTTATTATCTGCCGCTCCTGCTTGTGATACTGGAATTTCTTAACCTGCTCTACAACCTTATATTAGGTCCTTATATGAGTAAAGTCGAATACCCTCTGTATATTATCGCATCTTTATCCGATATTGTAATATTTCGCAGGCTTGACGGAATAGACGCTATAGTGTGGCTGATGTGCGGAATTATTAAAACGGCGCTTATTATATATTGCGTAGGGCGGATATATTCTGTGTGCAGTAAGAGGCCCGACACGAAAAAGGCGGTTGTGGTATACGGAGCGTTTATATTTATGCTGTGTATGGTGCTTGGCAGTGACAGAACGGTATACGAGCATTTCAGGAGCGTTATGTCGGGCGGAATACACATATTGCTCGGCGGTGTTGCAGTTCCGCTGACGGCGCTTGTTGCAGGCAGAAAAAAGCAGAGCGGAGGAGAAAAGAAATGAGAATGATAAGAGCGGTTGCTATAATGCTTACGCTGACGGTGACAATAACCCTTGTCGGCTGTGTCAGCTATGTTGACCTGTCCGACAGGGCGATAGTGCAGGCGATAGGGATAGACTATCTTCCCGACAAAAAGGTATATCGTATAAGTATGCAGTATTTCAATCAATCGAGCGAGGGCGGACAGAATCAGATAGACAAGACGCAGGACAATGTGCTGAAAAGCGTAGGGGAGGGCGAAAGCATATTTGCGGCGGCGAAAAACGCTTCGATGCTGACGGGAAAGGATCTTCTGCTGAGCGAAAACAGGCTGATAATCATCGGAAAAGAACTGAGAAAGTATAAGCTGTGCGACACGCTTGAATTCTTCGTGGGCAATTACCATTCGCATCCGCAGGCATATGTTGCCGCCGCAGAGGATACGGCAGAGGAACTGCTCGATATACGCTTCAAGGAAGGCTCGACCTCTTCACAGAGATTGGCGAACCTTATACACAACGCATCGGTCGAAAGCAGGAACAAAAGCACATATCCCTACCAGGTGATGACTATGCTATGCACATCTACAGAGAGCGCATTTCTTCCGCTGCTCACAACGGCAACACTTAAGACAGATGTAACTATTCCGAAGGAAACAGGAGGCGGTAAGGGCAACGGAGGCGGAGAAGAACAGAGCGAGGACGGAGAAAAGACGATAATACTTGACGGCGGAGTGGTTTTCAAGGGCGGTAAAGAACTATGCAAGGTTGACAATGATGGGGCAATGGCTATATTCTTTATGAATGATATGCCTTCGGAATATTCGTTTACCGTGCCTTTGGGACAAAACGCAAAGCCGAGTGTTATGCTTATTGGGGTTACAAGGAGTATAAAAGCTACAGAATATAACGGTAAGGTGAAATTTGATGTATCATTCAGCGCATCGGGAAAGATAGGGTCGAAGGGCGGAATGAAGGAAGATGAGAAAAAAGCCGCCGAAAAGGTAGCCGAGCCTGCCGAAAGGGAACTGAAACGGAAAATAGAAAGCTCGGTGATACCGATTGCAGAAAAAGGCTGTGATGTGTTCGGGCTTGAAAATACGCTAAGAAGGTGCTGTAACAGATTTTACAGAGAGAATATGGACAGGGTAGGGGAAATAATAGCGGAAAGTGAAATTGAGGTCAATGTGAATATTGATATTTTTTCGCAGGGGATAGGCGGTGCGTGACGGGTGACAGAAAAGCTCCCTCACTGTTTGTGAGGGAGCCCAGACTGTATATCACTTACTTCAGGAGAAATCTTGTTGGTTAAATCAGAAGATTGCTACAACTGCACCGTTGTACTTTTCGTTGATGAAGTTCTTTACATCGTCTGACTTGAGAGCCTTTATAAGAGCCTGAATCTTGGGGAGGTTTTCGTTACCGCTCTTTACAGCTACAATGTTTGCGTAGGTCTGAGCCGCATCGCCGGAAGCGTCTTCAACTGCGAGAGCCTTGCTTATGTCAAGACCTGCGGCAAGAGCATAGTTGCCGTTGATAACTGCTAAAGAACCTGCGTCGCTGTTTGCAAACTGAGCGGCAACCGTATCAGCCTGTACCGTTGTTATCTTGTAGCCGTGGTCGTCCTTTATGTCAAGCGTTGTAACGCCGTCCTTGGCATTTGCCCCCTCGGGAAGCTCGATAAGACCTTCCTGCTGTAAGAGAAGAAGCGCTCTTGTTTCGTTGCTGTCATCGGCAGGGATTATGATCGATGCGCCTTCCTTGACATCTGCCAGCTTTTCAACGCCGTTGCCGTAAAGACCGAACGGCTCATAGTGAATGAGTGCGGCGGGAACTATGTCTGTTCCGTTCTTCTCGTTGTAGTTGTTGAGGTAGGGTGTGTGCTGGTGGTAGTTTGCGTCAAGCTCTCCGCTTGCAACTGCGTTGTTGGGCAGTACATAATCATCGTAAATGGTGATCTGAAGATCGTAGCCTTCCTTAGCAAGCTTGTCATTTACAAATTCGAGTATCTCGCCGTGAGGTGTAGCTGTTGCACCGATCTTGATAACGTTGTCTGTGTCTGCTGTGCTTTCAGCTGAGCTTTCTGCCGAGCTTGCAGCAGATGATGCTGCGTCTGATGATGAAGCGTCATTTGAAGAAGCTGTCGAGCTTGTGCCGTTTGAACTGCACGCTGTGAGTGTTATACCTGCAAGAGCCACTGTAAGTATTAATGATAAAATCTTTTTCATGTCAATTCTCCGTTTCTGCGGTTTTACCGCCTGTCAATGTTGTATTTTGTTTATTGTTTATCTTTCTTTGTTCTGCACCGTTAGTTTACGGGTTTTATCTCTTTATATACTCTTTATATACAACATCGGCACATTCGTCCGAAACGGAAATTCTGTCGCAACAGCTTTATGAAAAGCAGTGACATATTATATCTCTCCTTACTTGTTTATACGTTTGTCTGCCTTGCGTGCTATCAGCATACCAAGCTCCTGAATAAGCTGTACTATGATAACCGTGAGCAGAACGCATATCCACACAATATCGTTATTGAAACGCTGATAACCGAATGAGATAGCTATCATACCAAGTCCGCCGCCGCCGATCGTTCCCGCCATTGCCGAGTAGCCGAGAATGGTTACAAGTGAAATGACTGCGCCGACCATGAGTGCGGGCTTTGCTTCGGGGATAAGCACCTTGTATATTATCTTGAATGTTGAACTGCCCATTGCCTGAGCCGCTTCAATAACGCCTTTGTCGACCTCTTTGAAAGAGGATTCTGTCATTCTTGCCACATAAGGTATAGCCGCTATAACGAGCATTACTATCATCGCCTTATTGCCAAGACTCGTTCCGACAATAAACTTTGCTGCCGGTAAGCAGGCAACCATCAGGATGATGAACGGGATACTGCGGAAAATATTAACTAAAATACCGATTATTTTGTTGAGCCACGGGATAGGGTGGATTCCGTCCTTATCGGTCACTGTAAGCAGTACGCCTATCGGAAGTCCGAAAACGTAAGCTACGAATGACGAGATGAACGTTAAGTATATCGTTTCCCATATACCCTGTAAAAGTACGCCTTTATCCCACAGCTGTATAAGATCGCCTGACATTTTTCTTCCCCCTTACACCTGTGAATAGGTAACGTTGTTGGCTTTAAGATATGCTGTTATCTTTTCTGCCGAGGTATCGTCATCGGGCAGCTGTACCAGAATCTGACCGTATGCCTTGCCGTCAATGTCCTTTGTATCTGCGTGAAGAATATTGACGGGAGTGCTGCATTTTAATATCATATCGGATAACAGCGACTTTGAAGAATTTTCGCCGTTGTAGATAATCCTTATCTTCTTTCCGTGTTCGCTTGTTACCGGAAGCTCGCCTTGCGGCATTATGAGCTTTTTGGCAATATCCGACCTGGGATTTGCGAATACCGTTCTTACATCGCCTATCTCTGCGACCGTGCTGTTATCAAGCACTGCGACCCTGTCGCATATACTGTCTATTACCTTCATCTCGTGAGTTATCACTATTATGGTAACTCCGAGTGTGCGGTTGATTTTCTTAAGAAGCTCAAGCACCGACCTTGTTGTGTCGGGGTCAAGTGCGCTTGTTGCCTCATCGCACAGAAGATAGTGCGTTTCTGCGGCGAGCGCTCTTGCTATCGCTACTCTCTGCTTCTGTCCTCCTGAAAGCTGTGACGGATACGCCTTTGCTTTATCGGAAAGTCCTACAAGCTCGAGCAGGCTTTCGGCTCTCTTTACAGCGTCGGATTTTTTCATACCTGCGATCTCAAGCGGATAGCAGATGTTCTTTATTACATTTCGCTGTGCGAGAAGATTAAAGCCCTGAAACACCATTCCGATGTTCTGTCTTGTTTTAAGAAGCTCTTTTGTTTTGAGGCTTCCAAGCTCCTTGCCGTCTATTATTACCTGTCCCGAGGTCGGGCGCTCAAGGTAATTTATACAGCGGACGAGTGTGCTTTTGCCGGCTCCCGAAAGTCCGATGATGCCGAATATCTCTCCGTCGTTTATTGTTATGTTGATGTCTTTTATCGCAGTAACACTGCCTTTTGAGGTGCGGTACGTCTTTTCAAGGTTTTTAAGCTCTATCATATATCCTCCCATAAAAATAACGGACGTTTATTTTACGTCCGTGCGTTTGAACATCCGACAGGCTCAGACTTTCTTTCGGGACAGACGTATTATATTGTTTGCACACATTCGCATTTTATTGTTTGCGGTTGTCGGTTTCATCCGGTCAACCCCTTTCGTTTTCGTTGTTATGAGTATAACACACTAAACCTATGTTGTCAATAGGTTTAGTGGATTTAGCTTGTCGAAAATAATTACACAATCCTTATCACTTTTGTAGGTTTTGTATAAACGAGGCTGAAATAAATATTACGGTAATTATTGACTTTTAAGAAGCGATGTGTTATAATTGAGTAAACTCAAGACTAAACTGTTGATTATAATACTGAGGCTGATAAGGAGGATACAAATTGAAGGGATTACAGCCAAAGGGCATAGCAAGACGGAACAAGATGCTGCTTGCGGCTATTCAGTTATTTTTAGAGCAGGGATATGAAAAGACGACCACTGCACAGATAGCAAGGGCGGCAGGGATGTCACCGACATCGTTCTTTGCGGCATTTGAAAATAAGGAAGCGTTGCTTCTGACGCTGACGCAGATCATGTTTGAAAATCAGTTTGCAAAGGCGAGGGCATTCGCAAAGGATATGGAGCCGCTTATGGTGTACTGCCTTGAAACGTCATTGCAGATATATATAACCGAGCTGTCCGAGCCGCTGAGGGAGATATATGTAATGGCGTATACCCTGCCAAGCACTACGGAATATATTTTAAAAAGTACAGCTGTGCAGATAAAGGCTATATTCTCGCCGTTTATGCCGGATGCGGAGGATAAGGATTTCTACGAGATGGATATAGCGTCGGGAAGTATAATGCGTGGCTTTATGGCGAGAAAGTGCGATATGTACTTCACGGTGCAGAAGAAGATAAGCCGTTTTCTTGAGTGCTGTCTTAAGCTGTATGATGTGCCTAAGGAAAAACGTGCGAGCCTTATAGAAGCGGTACTTGCGTTTGATCTGCACTCGGTAGCAAAAAGGCTTATAGATGAGATAATCGCAAAAGCGGAAACGGGTCTTGAAAAAGCAATCGAAAGTACGATAAACGAAAAAAGCCAAAACGGATAATTACGGAGGTGGGTTATGTTCAAAAAGATGAAAACAAGGAAAAGGCTGGCGGCGTTAATAACGCTTATCACGCTGTTTGCATTTTCAAGCGTGATGACGGTTATGACGGCGGCACAGGAAGCGTCGCTTGTATCCGCAACGCTTACTACGGACAAGGAGAGTTATGAAGAGGGGGAAAACGTTAATATTGCTCTTACGGTGAAGAACGGCAATATTTACGGGATTGATAAGGTAAAGTCTGAAATCGGATTGCCGGACGGACTTACACTGAAGAAGGGCAAGCTTACCGACGGTGAATATACACTTGCGGCAGGACAGAGCAGGTCAAATGAGATAACGGCTTATATAGAGAAAGCTTCAAAGCCCGGCGATACTACCGACCCTGTAAATCCCGACAATCCCGAAACGGACGGTTCTCTGTGTCCGCTGTGGCTGACGCTGAGCATTTTATCGGGCGGTACGCTTGCGGTTCTCGGTATTAAAAAGAAGTGCGGCAAGAAGATATTGTCGTTGTTCTTATGTGCTGTAATCTCGCTGACAGCACTTCCGACAGATGTATTTGCAGACGAGGTCATAATGCCGAGTGCAAGCGGAAGTGTTACGGCAAGCAAGGAGATAACCGTAAACGGTGCTAAAAAGACAATAACCGCAGAGGTTACATATAACGAGAATAAGCCATCGGAAGAAGATGAGGTCACAGTGACCTTTGATGCGGGTGACGGTACGCCCGTAGCTCCGATAACTGTTAAAAAGGGCGAAACGATAAGCAGACTTCCCGAATCATTCGGTGCGGGCAAGGCGTTTATGGGCTGGTTTACCGATACGGCATTCACGACCGAATTTTTCACCAATACTCCGGTAAACGAGGATATGACCGTATATGCTTCGTTTGTGGAATCTGCCGATGATTTCAAATCAGGCGTGAGAACCACCTACTATGTGGAGGATTGTGCGGAATATCAGCCGATCACGCTTATATGTGACGAAGAAATAACGGCAAATAATGTATGGGAGTATATCACCTTATTTGCGTATACGGGTGATACTCCGGAAAATTTCGTTGTAACATAAAACGAGAAGGATGAATATACACTCGTTCCCGAAACCGCATACACAGCCGGCTGTATGTACCGTATGACAGCAGGCGAGGGAGTTACATTCAAGGGTCTTGACGATACGGTAAACGAGTATACATTCAAGATATACAAAGAGCAGACTAATATAATCGAGGTCAGGGACAATATCAAGTATCTCGATAAAGCCAAGCTGTTCGCTACGGATAAAACCGATGAGTATATGGTTCAGGCGGATTATTTTGAAGAAAATTCTCTTGCTGTGGGCGATGTGCTTTGCATTGACAACGGCACGAAGAATTTTACCGAAGACTGCCTGTTTGTAAAAATTACAGATACAATAAAGGACAGAAACATTTACTACATTCAGACAGCCGATTGCGAAGCGGAAGATGTTTATGACAATGTTGATGTTTATTTTGTCGAGCCTGCAAAAAACAAGTTCCTTGAGGAGCAGATCGACACCGAGGCGATAGCGGAAGAAGTAAAGAACAGCGAGGGCGTACAGCAGCTGAACCTTGTGCTTGCGGCACTGCTTGCCGAGGATGAAACCGTAAACGAGATAATGGAGGGCGAGCCGCTTGTTACCGATACAGTAACCGCCACTGCTTATGCCGCTTCGGACGATGACAGATTAAAGGATTTCTCGGACTATTCACGTCCTAAAGAGGATACGCTCAAGAGTATCGCCGCAAGTCTTGCTATCGGTCTTTCCGTATCCGTAAAGGTCGGTGAAGCAGAAAATGATAACTTTACTACCGTTAATCCAGATTACTGGTCGGTCATTACATTCGAGTTGAATTATAAGACTACCATTAAGAAAAAACTCAAGGTAGATGCAACATTTACAGTAAGCGAATATCTTAATGTTTCATTCCAGGGCTATAATTCATTCGAATTCAAGTGGTTTGAGCTGCCTGAGCTTGAATTCAACTATGCGGCTAATATCTATACGCAGACGGATATTGAACTTAAAGTTCTTGTCTGCTCGGTAGGCGCAAACAGCTACAGGAATATCACGAGCGAAGTTGCAAAGATGCTCGGCAGTGACGAAAAGAACGATACCGCAGGACTTGTAAAGGATGTCAAGGATATGCTTAACAAGAAGGGCGGAGAAATAGAAATATGCCGTATACCGTTCTTCACGGCATTTAAACCGCTGTCGCTGTTCCAGCTTAACTTTGAGCTCAGCCTTGTTGTAAAGATGAGCTTTGCGGGCGGTATAGGAAGTAAGTTCTCTATACTCGACGCAACGCAGGTAGGTACACACGGCAACTCAAAGGATAAAGAGTTCAGTATGTACAAAAACAAGCTTATCGAGGGCGACAGGTACAGCTTTGATCTTACTGTATTCGGATACGTCGGCGTTAAGATGGGCGTTTCCGGACAGCTTACCGTTTCGTTCACAGGTTTAAGGCGACTGGGCGAGGTCGGCGTTGAGGTTCAGGTAGGCGCATATCTTGATATATACGGTCTGGCAAAATATCACGTCGTCAAACCGGATCACCGATACAGTACGGTATACCGGACGCTGACAGGCGGATTCTATCTTGAAGCGGGAATTTATCTCGAAGTAAATCTTGTCGCAGAATCAAAGGTATTCAAATTGCGGCTTGAAGCACCGCTGATACCCGAAATCAAGTGGCCGCTGTTCTCAATGGGCGACAAAGACCTTGTTATATGCCTTAACGACGTGACAACACCGATATTATTCAGTTCAAACGGCACTTACTGGGGAGAGGTCAATGTGAATGATCTACCCGCAGTGTCCGCACAGACGCTTGATATTACAACAGGCGTGATAAATTACAATGCGTCTGTACCGTGGAGCAAGCTGTCGATGAATGTTTCGGGCGAAGACTTCAGAATGCTCTATGACAGAAGAGGCAGATTTATCCGTTACGAGCAGCCATACAGTATGTCAGGCTTCTACAAGAACAGTACAGCCGAAGGTGTCGCTCAGATACACTATACAGGCACGTCACTTCAGTTCACAAAGACCGCCGACCCCGAAATGAGCCTTACAAAGTCGGTAAAGGTCATCTGGTACGATGAGTCGAGAGTTAAGGAAGAGGACGTAGGCAAGATATTCACTGTCAATTTCTACAGAGAGGTTGACGGAGTTAAAACTCTTGTTGAAACAAGAAAAGTACCTGCGGGCAGTCTTGCAGGCTCTTACAACACAAATAACGCTCCCGACAGCTGGAAGTACATTGACTGCGAGTGGAAGGACCAAGACCCGTACTTCATAACCATTGACCACGACAACTACGAAATAGTATACACTGCAACAAGAGCGCAGGCTCTTACGGAAATAGAGTATTACGACACCGTAAACAAAGAATGGGTAGTAGAACTTTGGGCGGTAAATGCCGGCGATGTTCCCGAAGTACCCGATAACTCCAGTGACGAGTATATGAAGCTGACCTCATGGCACGCAACCTACGGAGTACCGTTCGGTTTTGAAAAGATGTATAAGTATGCCGGTGATAAGCTGAGAGCGATAGACTCAGGCTGCCGCAAGGATTACTATACAAGCGGTCAGCCGACAGACAAACCGCTTTACAAGGTTACGGGCAACACCCAGAGAGCGGCTTCCGAAAACTTCTATTTCAATCATCACAGCGACTATCAGAAGGTTGCACTTCACTTCAGTGCAAATTACGACAGAGCGCTGATGAACGTAACGTACAATTACTATAATTATGCCGGCGATAAGAAGTCTACAACCGTAAAGACACCTTACGGCACAAGACCGGAATTTTTCCTGTCCAGCTGGCCTTACGGTAAGAAATTCATAGGCTACAGTCCTGACGGCGGCAAAACCGTATACGACGCTGATACCGTATATTCGGAGAATTTGCCTTATGTATATGAGGATGTAACATATGATGCGGTTTATGAAGCCGGAATATTCGATGTTGAGATACAGTATTACGATGACACAGCCCGTGAATTCAAGACATATAAGACGCTGAAAATAGAGGGCGGCTCAAAGGTACCTCAGTCGGTATTTGACGAGGCGTGGAGCAAGAGCAACTGGCAGGAAGGCACAACGATTCAGTTCTTCGACTGGTGCGATGTATACCTGAGTGATGTATACGGTGATGCTTACCTCAATGAGTTTATACCCGACAAGACGCTCATTTACAAGAGTATTATACTCCGTCCGAGGTTCAGACGTAATGTTACAATTAAGCTGGACGCAGGCGACGGCAGACTGATATTTGAAGAAAGCAAAGAATTCAAGAGCTACAGTCAGGATAACTACGAGGTAGAAATTTCACGTTGGGCAACTAAGGATGCCGACAAGTACAACGATTATCAGCCTACAGGCTGGAAGAACAGCACTACAGGCGAGATATATGCCTTAGGTCAGACGGTTAAGCTTGATTATTCGACAACGCTGACAGCAATCTATCAAGCTACGCCCAAGACCTATACGGTAAATGTATCCACACCGTACGGTGCACTTCTGAACGGAGAAAAGACCGATAAATTCAGCGGCGGATATGATGATTATCTCGCATTCGTTGAAAAGTACAACAATTATACTCCTGCAGATGTTGAGGGCGAGGGATATACTCTCGTGTTCAAGAGCTCATCAAGCAAAGCGTCCGAGGACGGTCTGACGCTTGATATAGTCTTTGGCAACTGGCAGAAGAATGTTCACAAGCACTCATTAAAGCTTAACGCAAACGGCGGTAAGCTGACAGGAAGCGATGAACGCACAGCGGATTACGGTACAGAAATTAAGCTGTCTGATATGGCGACTGCGTCAAAGACGGACGACCTGAGAGATTATATCTTCGGCGGCTGGAAGGACGAGGACGGAAATATCTACGGCGCTGACGATATAATAACGCTGACAAAGGATACGACATTGACAGCGGTATGGACAGACGGTGCATACAAGGAATACACGATAACCTTTGTCCTCGATAGTAAGACGATAAAAAGAGTGACTTATCACTATGGTGATGCACTTCCCGTATTTGACGCACCAAAAGAAGCTGACGGATATATCTTCGGCGGATGGTCGTGGTTCGGCACTGAGGGTGCATTATCCGGACAGCCAGACACGATGCCTGCGTCAACGCTTACTGCAATAGGTACGACCACAAAGTGTTATATATCTTACGAATTTGACGGTACGGTATACGGCGCAAAGGAGGTCGGCAAGATAGGAGATACGATAACCCTTATCGCAAAGCCCGAAAAGGATTATTACGATGTGACCGAATGGTCTGCAGACGGTATCACTGTAACAGACGGCAAGTTTGTAATGCCGGCTCACGATGTTACATTCAAGGCGACCTCATCGCCCAAGTTCTATAATGTCAATATGACGGTTGACGGAAGCACAAGCTCCGACAGCCCGATGAAAGCACAGTATATGAGTACGGTAACGCTTCCAGAACCTCCCAAAAAGAGTGGCTATACTTACTACTGGCAGTCCGATGATGTTGCTATTTATGAGGAAAGCGGCAAATACAAGTTTACAATGCCTCATAACGATGTAAGCGTTGAGTGCGTTTACACAACGGCTACTTACAACGTCTACTATATGATAGATGGCGAAGCAACGCCTTATAGGACTATCACCGATGTCCCTGCAGGCAAGGAAATGTTCGCTTATATCGACCCGCCACGCAAGGAAGGCTATCTGTTCAACGAAACGTGGATATGCACGGACGCTTCTCTTGTAAGTAAGGAAGGCAGATACACAATGCCCGACAGAGATGTTTACCTTTGGGGAAGATTTGCCAAGAACGATGACACTATGGTTATGCTCGGCGTAGAGGTGTATGTTGACGGCAATCCGGAAACGCATTATACTCTTTATACGAACAGAGGTGAAACCGTAACGCTCCCCGATATATTCATGGACGGATATACAAAGTCATACGAAAGCGCCACGCTGACAGTCACAAACGGAAATGTCACAATTCCGACAGGCGACGATGTCTTTGAGGTATCGCTCAGGATAAATTTCACCAAGAGTTAAACGCTACAAGTTTTTCTTGTTCCATCGCAACAGCCCCGACCGCAAGGTCGGGGCTGTAACTGCATAATCGTATAAAAAATCCTCACGTTTTACCGTGAGGATTTTTATGCTTATGTGATTACTTAACTATCGTAATATCTGAGCCGAACCACTTTGTTGAGATTTCGCCGAGCTTACCGTCAGCTTTCATCTCGCCCAGTGTCTTCTGAACTGCGTCACGCAGTGCCTGATCGTTCTTTCTGAATGCGATAGCGTACTGTTCTTCTTCAAGACCCTCTGCCAGCTTCTTGTAGTCCTTGCCGGAGTTCTTGATCTCATAGTCTGCAACTACTTCATCAAGGAATACAGCGTCAACAACGCCAAGCTCAAGCTGCTGTAATGCTTCTACATTTGTAGCGATGGGGCTGATCGTTATATCGTCCTTGATCGCGCTGTTTTCAAGTATTGTCTGTGCAGAAGAACCGTTCTGAACAGAGATCTTCTTGCCCTTGAGGTCGTCCATCTTTGCAACTGTAGAATCGCCCTTTACAACGAATACCATAGCGTTCTTCATATAAGGCTCTGAGAGATTCATCTTTTCCTGACGCTCTTCGTTTATGCTAAGACCGTTCCATATGCAGTCGCACTTGCCGACATTAAGGTCGGTTGTGAGCGTATCCCAGTTGATAGGCTGTTTTACAAGCTTTACACCGAGTCTGTTGCAAACTTCCTCTGCTACGTCAATATCGAAGCCTACGATCTCGCCGTTCTCGTCAGTGTAGCCCATAGGCTTGAATGTAGCATCAAGACCTAATATGAACTGACCTGCGTCCTTTACCTTCTGAAGTGAGTTGTCGCCCTCTGCCTTGCTTTCTGTGACAGATGTGCTGTCGCCTGCTGTTGCACTGCTGTCTGCGGCTGAAGAATTACCGTTTGAACTGCAGCCTGCAAGACCGAGCGTAAGAGCGGCTGCCATAGCTACGGCAATTGCCTTAAGATTTAATTTTTTCATTTTTATTTCCTTTCTGAGCGTTTTACACGCCTTAAAAATTACTTTAATATAGTAACACACAAATATGAAAAAGTAAATAGGCAAAATGAATAAAACGGTGGAAATTTGCAGGATTTCAGCAAATTTCCGCCGTTTTTTTGTTTTTAAAGCCGATATTATCAATAAAGATATTCGTATTGCGAAATGTCGGGGCATTTTGAGGGCTGAAGCTCGTCTTCCTTGAAGCTGTATCTGATATTCTGATTATACATATACCACAGGCAGACCCTCATACCGCTCATTTCAAGGTGAGTGCCGTCCTCAAAGGCATACTTTTCCATCAGCTTGTTATCACTGCCTTTAAGAAGGGCAGTAGGATCGACAAAATGATAGTGACTATAGTAGCAGTTCTCGATCGCATATCGCAGTGCGGAATTATACTCGTCTATCTTTTCGTTCTTGCAGAACTTACTGCGGACGGGAGTTACAGCCATAATAATGAACTCGCTGTTAGGGCTTGCCTGCTTGCACTGGTAGAGAAGCTGCATATAGTTTTCTACAAACTGTTCTTTCGTGGTAAGGTTTACATCGTTAAGACCCATTGAGAAAAGAACGTATTTAGGCTGCTTGTTGTAAAGGTGAACAAGCACATCTGTGCTTAAATTGCCCGATGTTATAAGGAACTGGTGTATGTTCCATGCCGCAATGCTGGGTCGTGCAAGGTTGTTTTCCTGCTTGAAGTATCCTGCACTTGCAAAGCCGGAGCAAACGCTGTCGCCGACAAGCGCGAACTGGTCGAAATATTTGTACATAGCGTCTGTGATGGTGTAATCAGGTTTAGGCTCAGGCTCGGGTACGGGCAGAGGTTCTTCTTCTTTTGTCTGAGAAGTTGTCTTATCTGTATCGGCAGACGTGCTTTCGGTCTGCGAATATGTATTGTCGTAGCTTATGCCGCCGTCGGATATGTTGACGGCGTATGCGTTATTGCAGGCTGTGCATATAATAGCAGCCGCAAGCGGCAGACACAGCAATATGAAACGTTTCTTAGGCGAAACGGAACCGTATTTATTATAAAGCATTATATTCCCTTATTCTGTAGGCGGTGCAAATTACCGCAAAAGTATATAGTAAACCGATGAGGTTATGTTTCTTATTTAATTATAATGCTGATTTTACACTTTTGCAAGAATAAATTTACAAAATGTCGAAATGGGTCAAAATTTCATTGAATTGCACAACGATAAGGCAGATTTCACAGAGTTTTTATGTAAAGTGTATTTTTTGAGGATCCCGGTACAATATGTTGTGCTTTTTACACGAAGTTACATTGAGAAATACAGGAAATTAAACGAGGGCGGCGGTGATTGTTTTCCCTCTGCAAAACACAGCTATATTTATGACGCTGAAAGAAAAAGTATGATTATCGGCGGGAATGGCAGGTAATAGATTACGGCGATTATACCTTATCGGGTATAATTAGTGGGGATGAATTATAAGTTATACCCTTTGGGGTGTAAAAACTAAAGCAAACGCTTGACATTATACCCTAAAGGGTGTAAAATGTAATCAGATTATAACGTCGGAGATGATTTTCGGTGAATAAAATAGCACAGTTTATAAAAACTAAGAGGAAAGAAGCAGGGCTTACACAGGAAGAATTTGCGATGCGTTCCGGGCTTGGTCTGCGGTTTGTCCGTGAGCTTGAGCAGGGCAAGGAAACCGTGCGTATGGATAAAGTCAACACGGCGCTTGCAATGTTTAATATGGAAGCGGTGCCTGGAAGAAAGGAAGGCGGAAATTGACGATACTCAGAACAGCTTATGTTTATGTCAGAAATATTTTTGCAGGACAGCTTTGCGAAAGTGACGAGGGATATACTTTTACCTATGACAAGGCTTATCTCGAAAGCAAAAATGCAAGTGCCGTTTCACTTACTTTGCCTCTTAGCAAAGAAGCATACAGTTCGAAAACCTTATTTTCTTTTTTTGACGGTCTGATTCCTGAGGGGTGGCTTTTAGATGTGGTGAGCCGTAACTGGAAAATCAATAACAGGGACAGATTCGGTTTGTTATTGGTTGCCTGCAAGGATTGTATCGGTAATGTTACAATTATGGAGGAAAAATTATGAAATGTCTGTGCTGTGGAAAAGATATTGACAAAAACGGTGAAAACGGGTGGCATAAAAGCTGTATAAAGCGTTTTTTCGGTGCATCAAAATTACCTGAAATAGAAATTGATGATGAAACGCTGAAAAAACTTGCCGATGAAACGGTAAATAACGGATTGACCGTTCCGGGAGTGCAGAAAAAACTGTCATTGCATCTTATTTCGGAAAATAAGTCGCCAAAACTCACCATTGTGAATTTTCCTACAGGTTATATTCTCAAGCCTCAGGTGCCGCAGTACGAAACATTGCCCGAAGCCGAACACCTTGTAATGTCTATGGCGGATATAACGGGAATTTCAACTGTTCCGCACGCTCTTATAGGCAATAACGGTACTTATGCGTATATTACAAAAAGAGCAGACAGGATAATGAACACCGACAGAACAGCAATGCTTGCAATGGAGGATTTCTGCCAGCTTGATTTAAGGCTTACGCAGGATAAATATAAAGGCTCGTATGAGCGCTGTGCAAAGGTGATAGAACGATACTCGTCAAGGGTGGGATTTGATATGACCGAGCTTTTTATGCGGCTTGTTTTTTCTTTTGTGACTGGAAACTCGGATATGCACCTTAAAAACTTCTCGCTGATAGAAACTGCCGAAAAAAGCGGTGAATATGTTTTATCCCCTGCGTATGATTTGCTGCCGGTAAATGTTATTCTGCCTGCCGACATTGAGCAGACTGCCCTTACGCTGAACGGGAAGAAGCGAAATATACGCAGGAAGGATTTTTATTCGTTTGCATATAAATGCGGTATTCCTAAAAATTCTGCAGAGAATATGATAAAAAAGGTAGTATCTTTAAAAGAAAAATATGAAGCTATGTGCCGTGATTCGTTGCTGTCGGATAATCTGAAAGAATGCTTTATACGTCTGATAAACGAAAGATGCGATATACTCAGCTGAAAAATAAACCCGACAGATACGTTTATTGAATCGTACCTGTCGGGTTGATTTTATAGTCCGTTTGCTCCTTTATATGCTTCAATAAATACAAGCGCATCTGTATTTGATGCCGCTATTTTTGAATTATAGGCGGCGATAGCACTATTCTGTGATATATCTTGATTTGTGCTTATCAGTTTATCGTTTTGCGTAGTGATCGCACCTAATTCATCAAGGCAATCCTCTAACGATTCATAAAGCATATACTGAGTATCTCTTATCTGATACAGACAGTTGATTGCTGTGTCGAGCTTTGAAATAATAGCATCCTGTCTTATCTCTTTTTCATATTTGTTATACGCACCGCCTGTTCCCGTGAGTGCAGTACAGCGTCCGCTGTCAAAGTACTCAAGCAGTCGGATGACAGTTATCATATTTCTGTATTTAGGATGGATAATATCCAGTGAATATAATTGATTAAGTGTTTCAGATATGTTGTTAATTTTATCTTGCATATCATTAATTTGTTGCTTCAGTTGTTGCTTTTGAATATTTTCATTATTTACACGGGCGGTATCGTTATTCACAAGATTATTGTATTGTTGTACAGCATTTTTATATTTTGAATTTGCACGCATTGCAGAAATGCTACCGTTTAGTATTGTAAAGGCGAGTATACACAAAGGACCGATTATGCTTATCGCAATTTTTATTTGGACAGAGTTATTCATAAAATCAATAGTATCATAGGAGTTGCTGGTCAGATTGGATAAATAGGATACAAATATAGGAGAATCGATAACTAAATAAATCGGAATTAATATTGCAAGTGTAATCAGTGCTGTTATAAAAAATTTTTTTACACTTACGCTTTTCGGTGGAGTGAATTGATTGTAATATCCAAGTGTATTGATTTTTGACTGTATTTTTGCGATTGCTAACTGCAATGTATACCTTTCGCTCTCCAGCTCCTTTGCAATCGTCAGATGTTCAACAATAACAGACGGTGCGAGTTTATCTGCGGCGTGGTATTCTCCGCCTATACTTTTTTCAGCCTGATATTCAATAGGACAGCCGCAGTTGGGACAAGCATTCGCCCTGTCGGAAAATTCTTTGCCGCACTCGGCGCATTTTATCATTGCCATATTTTTAACCCCTTTAATTTTTAATGCTCAGAAAATTTGATATCCGATAGTTTAATTCTAATCTGTTTCAGGTTAAAAGTCAAGACCTTCACACTAAAAGTTTATAATTTAATTATAAAAACGTGAAAGGCGCTGATAAAAATGTACAGCAGAATAAGAAACCTGCGGGAAGATTCCGATCTCAATCAGACAACGGTCGCAAAAATGCTCGGTATGTCGCAGACGGGATATTCAAAATACGAAACGGGCGAAAATGATGTTCCTACGGCAATACTGATAAAGCTTGCGGAATATTATAAAACCAATGTGGATTATATCCTCGGGCTTACCGATAACCCAATCTATTATAAAGAAATATAAAACCCGGCAGATACGTTTATTGAATCGTACCTGTCGGGTTTGTTTCATATTAAAGCACCTTTGATAAAAAGTCCTTAAGTCTTGGATTTTTGGGGTTTGCGAAGAATTCATCGGGAGGACCCTGTTCAACTATCTGTCCGTCCGACATAAACATTACTCTTGACGCAACCTCACGGGCAAATCCCATTTCGTGAGTTACGACAACCATTGTCATACCGTCGTCGGCAAGCTGTTTCATAAGGTCGAGAACCTCTCCTACCATTTCGGGATCGAGCGCCGAGGTCGGCTCGTCGAAAAGCATAACATCCGGCTTCATGGCAAGCGCACGGACGATAGCGATTCTCTGCTTCTGACCGCCCGATAACTGCGGAGGATAAGCGTCTGCCTTATCAGCAAGACCGACACGCTCTAAAAGCCGCATTGCCTCTGCGTCAGCCTCTTCCTTTGTCATAAGGCCAAGCTTAACGGGAGCTAAGGTTATGTTTTTCTTTATCGTCAGATGGGGGAACAGATTGAAGTGCTGGAACACCATACCCATCTTTCTTCTTATAAGGTTTACGTTAGCCTTGCGGTCGGTGATGTATTCACCTTCAACGCAGATACTTCCGCTTGTCGGCTTTTCCATAAGGTTAAGACAACGCAGGAACGTACTTTTACCCGAACCGGAAGGTCCTATGATAACTACCTTTTCGCCTTTGTAGATATGCTCGTTTATCCCGTTGAGGACGTGGAGATTGCCAAACGATTTACTGAGATCCTTAACGTCTATCACTCTTGCCAAGCCTCCTCTCAAGCAGTTTCTGGAGTTTTGTCAGAATAAATACCAGTATCAGATAGAATGCCGCCGCAATGAGAAGCGGGGTAATAAGGTCATATGTCTTTGAGCCTACATACTGTGCCGCTTTGGTAATATCCGTTACCGCAATGTAGCCTGCTATCGAGGTTTCCTTTACCAGTACGATAAATTCGTTTCCGAGTGCGGGAAGTATGTTCTTTATAGCCTGCGGAAGCACGATAAGCCACATTGTCTGACCTGCGCCGAGACCCAGCGATCTTCCTGCCTCTGTCTGACCCTTGTCGATAGACTCGATACCTGCACGGACAATCTCCGCAACATACGCACCCGAATTTATACCGAAGCACAAAACTGCGGCAACTATTGCGTTTGCGCCTCTGTAGTTGAACAGAACTGCGTTTATGAGCAACAGCTGTACAAGTACGGGCGTACCTCTTATTACGAATACATACAGGTCGCATATCTTAGCTATCCAGCCGATACCTCTCCTGCCTGCGCATAACTGCTTTACTACTGCCACGAATGCACCGATAAGAAAACCGAGAATAACCGCAAACAGCGATATGAGCAGTGTGTTTCCGATACCGCTTAAATAGAATTCATAACGGTTTTCTCTTATAAGCGCCTTGTCAATGGCATCCCATATACCAAGAAAGAAGTCCAATTCTTAATTCCTCCGTCTTATGCCTTTCAAAAAATACGGGCGGCATTTCACCGCCCGGTAGTTTTATCAGTCAGCAGAATTATTCAGCCTTGCTGTCAGCGTCGGCACCTGCACCTGTTGTGTGCTTGAGTGTGAACTCGTCAACCTTGCCTTCGTCAATCAGCTTCTGAAGAACCTTGTTTACCTTTTCTTCAAGCTCTGTGTTGCCCTTCTTGAAAGCGAAAGCGTACTTGTCTGTGAATACCTCGCCGTCAAGAATTTCAAGGTTGTCATTACCCTTTACCATTTCCTTTGCGGGAAGCTCGTCCATAACGATGCAGTCAACCTTGTCACTCTTTAAGTCTTCTGCCGCCTGAACATACTTTGTATAACGTGAGGGCTCCTTCTTAAGATCGTCTGTTACATATGTATCGGCAACTGTTGACATCTGAACGGCAATCTTTGTGTCACCGCCGAGATCATCGGCGCTCTTTACTCTGTTTGCTCCCTTGAGTACAACGATAACCTGCTTTGACTTAGCGTATTCGATTGAGAAGTCCATAGCCTCCTGACGCTCGGGAGTAACCGAGATGCCTGCTGCTGCAAAGTCAACCTTGCCCTGCTGTACGGCTAAAAGCGCACCGTCAAAGTCCATTGACTGGATCTCAAGCTCCATACCGAGCTCCTTTGCAACTTCGTTTGCAATATCAACGTCGATACCTACAACATTGTTACCGCTCATATATTCATAAGGAGCGAAACCGGGTTCTGTAGCCATAATGAGCTTGCCGCCTGTTGTGTTTGACTGACAGCCTGCCATAGCAAGACCGCAGGTAGCGGCAACGAGAATGCCTGCAATTATTCTTTTGATCTTCATAAAAATACCTCTTTTATATTTCTTTGTTTTTTGTGCGCTTTCTGCGCTATCGTTAATATTATAGTGCATTTCTTTTCAATAAGCAAGAGTTTTTCGTTTTTTTGTGTAAAATACATATAAAAAATGTGCCGCAGTGGGATGCTGTGGCACATCGGGTTGTAGAAAAAGTTTGTTTTTATAAAAATAGAGCAAATTCTATATCCCTAACCCCAAACCCCTTCCCCGTGGGAAGGGGCTATATTACTGGGGCTACCGCCCCTAGTCCCTGTCGGGGGCTCCGCCCCTGCGACCCCATTTTTATCAACGATATAGTTTTTTCGACAGACTGAATGTGCCGCAGTGAGATGCTGTGGCACATAATCTTTGCTTTTACGGCTTACTTTCTTGAGAATAAGCCCTTTTTCTCGTAAGGCTCGCTTGTAATGTCTTTAAGCTCGTAGCCCGTTGGCTGCATAACCTCTCTGATCTTGTCTTCGGAAAGTGCCTCCTCGCTTATTATCACGGTTTCTCCCTTTGAATGAGAAGAAGTGACCTTCTTTACGGGAAAAGCATTTCTGATAGCGTCGTTGACGTGTGATTCGCACATTCCGCACATCATTCCGTCAATTTTAAGTGTTGTCTTTACCATTGTAAATTCCTCCGTTACTTTATTGATATTACTTTATAGCCGCTGTTTTCAACGGCTTTTTTTAGCTGTTTGTCTGGCACTTCGCCTGAAAGCTCAGCCACTGCGATACCGTCTGTATGGCTTGCCGAAGCGCTTGTCACCTGCGGAATAGCCTCAAGCGCAGTTTTTACATGATGCTCGCATTTTTCGCACATCATACCCTTTATTTTTATCGTCTTTGTTATTTTCGCCGTGTCGGACGGCTGTATTGCAATATTATTCATCGGCTTTGCTTTTCTGTCGTGCTTTGTGCTGTACAGCCTGCAGAAATTGAGCCTTAACGCATTCGATACGACGCAGAAGCTGGAAAGGCTCATTGCCGCCGCACCGAACATAGGATTAAGCGTAAGCCCGAGCGGAATAAATACGCCTGCGGCAAGCGGAATGCCGATAACGTTATAGATGAATGCCCAGAAAAGATTTTCGTGTATATTACGCAGTGACGAGCGGGAAAGCCTTATCGCCGCAGGAACATCGGTAAGTCTGCTCTTCATCAGCACAACATCGGCGGCATCTATCGCAACGTCTGTTCCTGCGCCTATAGCGATGCCTGTATCTGCGGCGGTAAGCGCAGGTGCGTCATTTATGCCATCGCCTATCATAGCGACCTTACCCTGTGCCTTGAGCGAGCGGATGACCGCCTCTTTTCCGTCGGGGAGAACGCCCGCTATCACCTCGTCAATGCCTGCTTTTTTGGCTACTGCCTTTGCGGTGCGCTCGTTATCGCCTGTCAGCATTATTACCCGTATGCCCATATTTCTGAGCTGTTTTACTGCATCGGGGCTGTCACTCTTTATCGTGTCGGCTACTGCTATCATACCGAGCATACGGTTGTTTTTGCAGAAAAGCAGGGGAGTCTTGCCCTCACCTGAAAGACGGTCCGCTTCAGACTTTATTCTGTCACCGACAGCAATCTTTGCACCGATGAACTTAAGACTTCCGCCGTAAAGCGTATCACTGCCGATGGTAGCTGTAAGTCCGTTTCCGCTGAGCGCCTTGAAATTATCGACTGCTACTGAAGGGATTCCGTGCTCAGTGCCGTAAACGTTTATCGCTTTTGCAAGCGGGTGTTCGCTCTTTGCTTCAAGCGACAGTGCAAGGCTAAGAAGCTCGTTTTCGGTAACATCTTCCGCAGGGATTATATCCGTTACGACCGGCTCTCCTGCTGTTACGGTGCCTGTTTTATCAAGCACGGCTATCTGAGTTTTTCCTGTCTGCTCAAGCGAAACGGCGGTCTTGAAAAGAATGCCGTTCTTTGCGCCGACACCGTTTCCGACCATTATCGCAACGGGAGTGGCAAGTCCGAGCGCACACGGACAGCTTATCACAAGCACCGATATTCCTCTTGCCAGAGCATAAGCGAAATCCTGTCCGAGTAGGAGCCACACTATCGTAGTGACAACGGCAATTGCAATAACGGTCGGAACAAATATTCCCGATACCTTGTCGGCAATCTTCGCAACGGGCGCTTTTGTTGCCGCCGCATCGCTCACCATTTTTATTATCTGCGATAAGGTGGTATCCTCTCCTACACGGGTTGCCCTGCAGGTGATGAAGCCCGTCTGATTTATGGTAGCCGCCGAAACATTATCTCCGACCGTCTTATCTACCGGTATGCTTTCGCCTGTCAGTGCGGATTCGTTGACCGTGCTTTCGCCGTCTGTTACTACTGCGTCAACGGGTATGCTTTCGCCGGGACGTACAACGAATATATCGCCCTTCATCACTTCTTTGGCAGGAACAGTATGCTCCGTGCCGTTTCTTATTACGTTTGCGGTCTTAGGGGCGAGGCTTACAAGTCCTTTCAACGCATCGGTGGTTTTGCCTTTTGAACGGGCTTCGAGCAGTTTTCCGACTGTGATGAGCGTCAGTATCATAGCCGCCGATTCAAAATAGAACTCGTCCATATACATCATAACGGCATCTGCATTTTGGTGAAGCTGTGCATCGGTCATCATAAACAGGGCATATACGCTCCATACAAATGACGCACCCGAGCCGAGTGCCACAAGCGTATCCATATTCGGCGAGCGGTTGATAAATCCCTTGAAGCCGTTTATAAAGAACTTGCCGTTTATAACCATTATAATTGCGCTTAGCAGCAGCTGCACAAGACCCATAGCGACATGATTTCCGTCAAACCAGGAGGGAAGCGGAAATCCCCACATCATATGACCCATTGAGAAGTACATAAGAATTACAAGAAAAACGATTGACGCTATCAGTCTTTTTCTAAGTCCGGGCGTTTCGGTATCACGCAGTGAACCGCCATCGGTATCGGTGTTTTCTGCTTTTGTGCCTTTCAGCCTTGCACCGTAGCCTGCCTTTTCAACCGCAGAGATTATTTCCTGCGGTGACGCTGTACCCTCGACACCCATTGAATTTGTAAGCAGGCTCACCGAACACGAGGTTACGCCCTTTACCTTTCCGACCGCTTTTTCCACTCTTGCACTGCAGGCGGCACAGCTCATGCCAGTGACATCGTACTGCTCCATAATAAGACCCTCTTTCTTTTGCTGTATATCTTTATATTATGTCCGTCTTACGTTATTTCATCAGCTTTTGCAGAGTTGTGACAAGCTCGTCTATGACCTCGTCCCTGCCTTCTCTTATATCTCTTGCAACACAGCCTCTTATATGGCTTGCCAGCAGTTCCTTATTGAAGGCGTTCATTGCGGCATTGACGGCGGCGGATTGAATAAGCACATCGTTACAGTATGCGTCATTCTCAATCATAGCCTCGATGCCACGCACCTGTCCTTCAATGCGTTTAAGGCGGTTAAGAAGTGCCTTTTTGTGCTTTTCGTCTCTTACTGTATGCTTTTCACAACACGGACAGACTTTTTTGATAATCGTTTTATTTTCACTCATAGCGTTACCTCTGAATTTTTGCTGTAGGTTTAATATACCCTCACGGGGTATTTATATTATATACTCCCCAGGGGTATTTGTCAAGGATAATTATATAATTTTCCGATAACACGATGTCGTTTCTGTTATTCGGAATACAGAGCGAAATATAGGTGTGACACAATTCCTTGATATTAAAAATTAAAAAAACGGGTCGCAGGGCGGTTGCACGGCAAAACAGCACTTCGGCATCTGTCCGCACATTTCCCGATAATCCGGAAAGCACTTTCGGAACAGGAATTGTGCGTATTTACCGAAGAATACGCTGCGGAATTGTGCAAAACGGAAAATTTTCAGAATCTCTTGAAAAACTGTAGGAATTATGCTACAATCAAACTGCCGGAAACGTTTTCGGTAATTTGATTCAGACAACAGGTGAGCCATTGACTATAAAGGATATTGCCAGACTTGCCGGCTGCGGCGTGAGCACGGTTTCACGGGCGCTTAACGGCAGTAATGAGATAAGCGAACAGACCAAAGAACGCATAAACGAGGTTATCCGTCAGTATAACTATACGCCTAACGGCAATGCACGCCGTATGCGCAGAAGCGCAGAAAAGACCATTCTGCTCATCGTTAACGGCAGCAGTAACCTGTTCTTTTCACCGCTCATCGAGCAGATACAGATAGCGGCTTCTTCCGCAGGATTCCAGATTGCAGTGAATCACATTGACGAGCAGGAGGACGAGGTACAGTTTGCGTCAAGGCTCTGCACGGAGTTAAGACCTGCCGGGGTGATATTTCTCGGCGGCGATATGCGAAACTTCAAAAGAAGCTTTGCACGGATAAAACTGCCCTGTATACTGAGTACTGCAAACGCTGAGGAGCTTGGCTTTGAAAACCTTTCCTCCGTCAGTGTTGACGACTATGAAGGCGGCAGGGCGGCGGCAGAACAGCTGTTCGACCGTGGTCACAAAAAAGTCGGGATACTCGGCGGCGACCTTAGCTCCTACGGTCCTTCGGGATTGCGTTACGGCGGTTTTTGCAGTGTATGCTCTGAGCGGGGTGCAGATATTCCCGACAGCGAACTTTGTGCATATACGTTCAGCTCTGCTTATGAGGCGGCAGTGGCGCTTTATCACAAGTGCAAGGGTATGACGGCGGTATTCGCCATGTCGGATATTATCGCCGTGGGCGCTGTACGGGCATTTCTCGATATGGGAAAGCGTGTGCCGGAGGATATTTCGGTGCTTGGCTTTGACGGAATCGAACTGTCTGAATACAGCAACCCCAGAATAGCAACATTAGCCCAGCCGATCCACCAGATTTCAAGTCTGTCTGTGCGTATGCTGGTGAATATGATCGAAGACGGCGCCGAGGCGAGCCATGTAACGCTCAGGGCGCAGTTCAGGTCGGGCGGCTCAATGGGCAGAATATAGATTTTGTTGGAGGTCAACATGAGAAAAAGCGGTATCTTACTGCACATTGCGTCACTGCCGAACAAATACGGCATCGGCACGATGGGCAGGGAAGCCTATAAATTCGTTGACTGGCTCAGAAGCGCCGGTCAGAGTCTGTGGCAGATACTTCCGCTGTCACAGACGAGCTTTGGCGATTCGCCGTACCAGAGCTTTTCCATATATGCCGGAAATCCTTACTTCATCAGCCTTGAGACGCTGGAGGAGGAGGGGCTTCTGAAGCATAAGGAATATGCAGATATAAACTGGTGCAAGGATCCGAGATATATCGACTACGCCACGATGTACGAGAACTTCTATAAAGTGATGAGGCTCGCATTCGGGCGCTTTTCTAAGGGCAGGAATGGTAACGTTTCCGAAGAATATAAGGCATTCGTTGCCGAAAATCCGTGGCTTGAGAATTACACGCTGTTCATGGCACTAAAGGACGCACACGGCGGTAAAAGCTGGTGCGAGTGGGAAACACCGCTTCGCCTGCGTGACGTAACAGCGGTATATTCCGCAAAGAAGAAGTACGCAAAGGATATGGAATTCTACGCATTCCTTCAGTTCGAGTTCTTCCGTCAGTGGTACAAGCTGAAGAAGTACGCAAATGACAACGGGATACAGATTATCGGCGATATTCCGATATACTGCGCCCTTGACAGTGCGGATGTCTGGTGCGAATCGCAGCTGTTTCAGCTTGACCGTGACAGAGTGCCTACCGTCGTTGCGGGATTCCCTCCGGACGGATTCTCGGAGGACGGGCAGTTGTGGGGAAACCCCATCTACGACTGGGACAGAATGAAGCAGGAAAACTATCGCTGGTGGGTCGGCAGAATCAGCTTCGCAAAGAAGCTGTATGATATTGTCCGCATAGATCACTTCATCGGTTTCAACAGCTACTATGCCATACCGTTCGGCAGCAAGACCGCACACGGCGGCGAGTGGCACGATGGTCCGAAATACGATCTGTTCAATGTCATTAAGAGAGAAACCGGAAAGGGCGGTATCATAGCGGAGGATCTGGGAATAATCACTCCGTCTGTGAGAAAACTTCTCAAGCAGGCGGCATATCCCGGAATGAAGGTACTGCAGTTTGCTTTTGACCCTACGGGAAAGAGCGAATATCTTCCGCAGAACTACACATCGCAGAACTGCGTTGTGTATACTTCCACTCACGACAGCGATACGGCACTTGGCTGGTTCAACAACCTTGATCGTAAAACAAAGCAGTTCGTGAAGGAATATCTCAGGGTGCGCCATGCGGCAGAGCTTCCCGAGGCATTCATCGACATCGCCTGGAAAAGCACCGCAGATATGGCTATGACTACAATGCAGGAACTGTGCGGATTCGGAACTGAGGCACGCATAAACGTACCCTCCACCATCGGAAATAACTGGCGCTGGAGGACACTGGAGAGCGACTTTACCGCTCAGAGTGCGGCGTACCTCGACAGACTGACTGAAATAAGCAACAGAAAACCTCCCGTTAAAAAATCAAGAAAAAAACGATAATGAAAGGAGCATAATATGAAGATTGAAAATTTCAAGGAGAAGCTCGTTTCCCTCTGTGAGAAGGAATATCACGCACAGCCGAGGGAACTGACGGCAAATCAACTGCACTGCGCAGTTTCAAAACTCGTTATGGAGGAGCTTTCTCCTGTGTGGGACAAGAGCCGTACGGCACACGATAAAGCACGCAAGGCAAGCTATCTCTCCATGGAGTTTCTGGTGGGTCGTGCAATATACAACAACCTGCTGTGTCTTGGGATACTTGACAGCACAGCCGAGGAACTGAAAGCACTCGGCGTGGATATATCCGAATTTGAGGAGGTCGAGGATGCCGCTCTCGGTAACGGCGGTCTGGGCAGACTTGCGGCTTGCTTTCTGGACAGTGCGGCTACACTTGATCTTCCGCTGGACGGCTACGGAATACGCTATAAGTACGGTCTGTTCAAGCAGGGCATCAAGGACGGATTCCAGACCGAAACTGCTGACGATTGGCAGAGATACGGCGACCCTTGGAGCGTTCGTCGTGAGCAGGAAACTGTTGTGATACACTTCGCTGACGGTGATGTTAATGCAGTTCCCTATGACTATCCCGTTATCGGATACGGCACTGAGAATGTAGGCACTCTGCGACTCTGGCAGGCTGAAACCGACGATGAGTTCGATTTTGACCTATTCAACCGCAGTAAGTTTACCGAAGCCGGCGAAAAGAAGCGTGCCGCCGAGGATATTTCCCGTGTGCTTTATCCGAATGACGAAACAGAGGCAGGAAAGATACTCAGACTGAAGCAGGAATATTTCTTCAGTGCCGCCGCAGTTGCCGATCTTATCAGAAAGCATAAGGCGATTTTCGGCACAATGGAGAATTTTGCTGATTACAATTGCATTCAGATGAACGATACTCATCCCGTTATCGCTCTGCCGGAGTTTATCCGAGTGGTAATGCGTGACGAGGGCTGGAAGTTTGACAAGGCTTTCGAAGCGGCGAAGAAGGTGTTCAACTACACCAACCATACCATCATGCAGGAAGCACTTGAGAAGTGGGACAGCAGACTTATCGAACAAATAGTCCCCGAAGTGTACAGCGTGATGATAATGCTCAACGAGGCATTCGAATCCGAAATGCACCGCAGGAATGTTCCGCAGGATAAACGTGCGGTTATGCGTCTTATAAAGAACGGCACCGTGCATATGGCAAATATTGCGGTATTCGGTTCTTCCTATGTGAACGGCGTTGCGGCTATACACACAGAGCTGTTAAAGACTACCGTGCTGAAGGACTGGTACGAGCTGTACCCCGAGAGATTTCAGAACAAGACTAACGGCATCACACAGCGCAGATGGCTGGCTTTGTGCAACCGTGAGCTTTCCGCACTCATTACCGAACTGCTCGGTGATGACAGCTGGGTAACCGACCTTGACAAGCTAAGTGGTCTTAAGAAGTATGCGGACGATGAGGGTGTGCTTCGCCGCTTTATAGATATAAAGCACGCTAAGAAGCAGCAGCTTGCCGAATTTATCAAGAAATCGGAGGGAATTGAAATCGACCCGAAATCCGTTTTTGATATTCAGATTAAGCGTCTGCACGAATACAAGCGTCAGCTTCTGAACGCATTCTCGATACTGTATCTTTACTACGAGATAAAGGACGGAAATCTCAGGGACTTCACCCCCACTACATTCATTTTCGGTGCAAAGTCCGCACCCGGATATTACCGTGCAAAAGGCATTATCAAGTTTATTAACGAGGTAGCAAAGCTTGTAAACTCCGATCCGGATACAAAGGATCTGCTGAGAGTGGTATTTGTGAGCAATTACCGTGTTTCCTATGCGGAGAAGCTGGTGGCTGCGGCTGATATTTCCGAGCAGATCTCCACGGCGGGTACAGAAGCGTCAGGTACAGGCAATATGAAGTTTATGCTCAACGGCGCAGTTACGCTCGGCACACTGGACGGAGCTAACGTTGAGATTGCCGAGGAAGCCGGAGCAGAGAACGAATATATCTTCGGTGCAACTGTAGAGGAACTGGAGAAGATTATGCCGGACTATGTTCCCCGTGACATTACAGAGAGCGATCCGAAGATCAAGCGTGTGGTATCCGCACTTATTGACGGTACCGTTTCCGATGGTGGAAGCGGCGTGTTCAGAGAACTTTATTTCGCACTTATGGAGGGCGCAAGCTGGCACGTTCCCGATAATTACTACCTTCTGGGCGACCTTGACAGCTACGTTAAGGCAAAGCTGGCAGTAAACCGTGACTACAGCAACGAGCTTGCGTTTGCAAAGAAGTGCTGGCTGAATATCTGCTCTGCGGGTAAGTTCAGCTCAGACCGCACTATCGCTGAATATGCGAAGGATATATGGCATATCGGCAAGGTGTAATTTACCGAGTTTTGTATCGGATTCTATATTCGGTTTCGTTTGCAGTGAAACGTGTTATATGGATTGTAACAACGTTTCACCGGAAACGTTGCCATTATCCACAAAAGCGACAGATGGTAATTGGCTATTATGACAAATTTACAATTGTTTTTTAAATTTTTAAAAAATATTGTATAAATTCGCTTGACAGACAGAAATAATCTGTTATAATTAAACCAGAATTTCGAACCAAGTAATCAAATTTCGAAACAAAGCCGAATCAGCAGGGTAGCACAGACAGCCTGCTTTTGATTTTAAGATTTTTGTTTCGAAACAAGACTAAAGTTTCGAAATGCAATAAAAGTAAGCAAGTGATTATATTCAGGAGGAATTAATTATGAAGTACAGGAAGATCATGACAGCGATAGCTTCTATGACAATGGCAGGCGTAATGCTGGCCGGCTGCTCAAGCAACAGCACAAGCGGCACAAGCGGCACAAGCAGTACAGACAGCGGCTCGGCGGCAGGCAACAGCACAGCTTCTTCAGGCGGCAGCGAATCCACCGCCGGCAGCGAGAAGGTTAGCCTCACGGTATGGGGTCCGCAGGAGGATCAGGAACTGATCAAGAAGATGTGTGACGAATTTGCAGCTGCAAATCCCGAAAAGACCTACACCTTCACCTACGGCGTTGTCAGCGAGGCAGACGCTCAGAAGGAAGTTAACAAGGACATCTCGGCGGCGGCTGACGTATTCGCTTTCGCTTCGGACCAGACCGCTATACTGGTGAACGCAGGCGCACTCTACAGAGTAACAAAGAATAAGGATCAGATCGTTGCGGAAAATTCTGAAGCTTCTATTTCAGCGGCTTCGATAAACGGCGAGCTTTACGGCTATCCTTATGTATCCGATACCTACTTTATGTACTACGACAAGTCCAAGCTGACAGAGGATGATGTAAAGTCTATCGAAGGCATTATGTCGAAGAATATCGACGGCGTTACAACAAACTTCGCTTTCAATACAGATGACGGCTGGTATCAGGCAGGCTTCTTCTTCGGCGCAGGCTGCAAGCTGTTCGGTGATGACGGAACCGATCCCACAAAGTGCGATTTCAATAACGAGCGTGGCTATATGGTAGGCGAATATCTCATCGACCTGGTAGCTAACCCCAAGTTCGGCGCCAACTTCGATGACTCGCTTGTAAAGGCAGGCTTTGCAGAGGGTACTTTGGCAGCTGCAGTTTCCGGTGTATGGAACGCAGGCGAAATCCAGAAATCTCTCGGCGATAACTACGCAGCTACAAAGCTCCCCGAGTTCAAACTCTCAAACGGCGAAACCGTTCAGATGGGCAGTATGGCTAACTTCAAGATCATGGGCGTAAACGCTGAAACCAAGAACCCGCTTGACGCAATGGCTCTTGCTGAGTGGCTCACTAATAAGGACAACCAGAAGACCAGATTCGAGGTTCGTTCATACGCTCCCACAAACGTTGAGCTTGCAAGCGACTCAGCTACTATGAACTCCAACATCGCTGTAGGCGCTCTTGCACAGCAGGCTAAGTACTCAACCGTTCAGACTTCTATCGGTCAGGTCCAGAACTACTGGACACCCGCTGAGGCTTTCGGTCAGGAAATTATCGCAGGTACCTGCACAAAGAGCAATCTCCAGGATAAGCTGAACGCTTATGTTGAGGCAGTTCTCGCAACACTCAGCTGACAAAAAAGCATTTAAGGTAATTCACCAATAAGTATATATGTTTCTCCAGGTTCCATTTCTTCGTGGGCGGCGTGACAGCCGCCCACAGAATCGGAACGTGCTTTATGCAGTTTCAATGCTTCCTGAATACTTGACACAGAACAATATCGGTTGCATAATTTTATCCGGTTATTATATGTGTTGATCAGATCCTCCGGGAAGGCTGCATTGAAACTGCACAAAGCTTCAATACTACTCAAGGAGGTAACTGCAATGACAAGTCTTGATTTTTACGCTCTTCCGTGGTACAAGAAAATACTTGTTAAAATAGCAGAATTTTTTGTAGCCATCGGAAAAGGCGTCGCTAATTTCGTGATCGGGGCGCCCGGCGCCGTATGGCGTTTTATAAAAATGATCGGCAGGGGTCTTGGCTGGCTCGGAAGCACCTTTGTTCACGGCGATGCTCTCACCAAGCTCTCATATATTATAATGGGTGCAGGAAACCTGTTCCGAGGTCAGATAATCAAGGGGCTGATATTCATTGCCGCAGAGGTAGCGTATATCGGCTTTATGATTGACTCGGGACTCGGCTTTATAGCAGGGCTCAGAAATCTCGGTACAGTGCAGAGAGGCTGGTACTTCGATGAAACGCTCGGCATTGATGTAATGCGTGAAAACGGCGACAACTCAATGCTTATTCTCCTTTACGGAATATTTGCACTGTTCGTAACTCTGGCATTCATATTCATGTGGGTACATAACATAAAGTCGGCATACAGCGCACAGCAGATTAAAAAATCAGGCAAGAAGCTACCGGGCTTCGTGGATGATTTGAAGTCGCTTCTGGACGGACAGTTCCACAAGACGCTTCTTTTCATTCCTGTATCCGGCATCGTGGTATTCACGATAGTTCCGTTGGTATATATGATCTCGCTGGCGTTCACCAACTATGATAAGGATCATCAGGTGCCTGCAAATCTGTTCACCTGGATAGAATTTGATAACTTCAAAACTATTCTCGGAAGTAATTCCACTATCGGCAACACTTTCTGGCCGGTACTCGGCTGGACACTGGTATGGGCATTTTTCGCAACGTTCCTTAACTACTTCCTCGGAATAATTCTTGCGATGCTCATCAACAAGAAGGGCGTCAAGTTCAAGGCATTCTACAGAACGCTCTTTGTACTCGCCATTGCAGTACCGCAGTTCGTTTCACTGCTGGTAATGAAGAATGTTTTAGCTGAAGCGGGCCCTGTGAACGTACTTCTTCAGGAGCTTGGATGGATCTCGGCTCCGCTGCCGTTCTTCACCGATCCGATGTGGGCAAGAATGACGATCATAGCCGTAAACCTGTGGATAGGTATTCCGTATACGATGCTTATCGTTTCGGGTATCCTTATGAATATCCCCGACGATCTTTATGAGGCGGCAAGGATTGACGGTGCTTCTCCGTTTGTAATGTTCAGAAAGATAACTATGCCGTATGTGCTGTTCGTTACTACACCTTACCTTATTACACAGCTTGTCGGCAACATAAACAATTTCAACGTTATCTACTTCCTTACCGGCGGTACTCCGGCAACACTGGATTACTACCAGGCAGGAAAGACCGATCTGCTCGTTACCTGGCTGTATAAGCTGACGGTCAACTCAAGGGATTACAGCTACGCCGCAACGATAGGTATTCTGGTATTCATCATCTGCTCGCTGCTTTCGCTGATAACCTTCCGCAGATCCGCATCCTATAAGAATGAGGAGGCGTTCCAGTAATGAGAGAGATAAGAAAACAATCGTACTCCTACCAAAAAAGACAGCGCACGATTAATATCGTTATACAGATCGTGCTGCTGATACTGGGTCTGATGTGGATACTTCCGCTTATGTGGATAATCCTGACGTCATTTCGTGCAGAGCCCGGTTCATATACAAGCTACTTCTGGCCCAAGAGCTTCACGCTTGATAACTACTCAAAGCTGATCTTGGTGGATCAGCAGTTCAAGTTCACAAAATGGTTTATCAACACGTTTATCGTGGCGGTGGTATCCTGCATAGGCTCAACGTTCATTGTGCTTGCGGTGTCCTACGCTCTCAGCCGACTGAGATTCAAGATGCGTAAGCCTATGATGAACATTGCACTGATTCTCGGAATGTTCCCGGGATTCATGTCTATGGTCGCTATCTATTATATCCTTAAGGGGCTTGGTCTCACTGAGAATCCGCTTGTTTGTCTGACATTGGTTTACATCTGCGGTTCCGGACTTACCTACTACATCGCAAAGGGATTCTTCGATACTATTCCGAAATCCCTTGACGAATCTGCGTACCTTGACGGTGCAACCAGATCACAGGTGTTCTTCCGCATCACTATCCCGCTTTCAAAGCCCATCATCGTATACACGATACTCACTACATTCATGGCTCCCTGGGTCGACTACATCTTCCCAAGTATGATCTGCGGTGCAAACTACGACAGCTATACTGTTGCGCTTGGTATGTTCAAGATGCTTGAGCGTGAGTTCATCGGTACCTACTATACGCAGTTCGCTGCGGCGGCAGTGCTGGTATCCATTCCTATCGGTGCGCTGTTCATAGTTATGCAGAAGTACTATGTCAGCGGTGTTACCGGCGGTGCAGTAAAGGGTTAATATCTATTATAAAGCAAAATCACTTTTTCGGGGGGATCTTATGGCAGTCAAGAACGTAACTATCCAGGATATTGCCGACAGGCTCGGTATGGCAAAGAGTACAGTTTCGAAGGCCATCTCAGGTGCTACCGACATCAGCGAAAAGACCCGTGAGCGTGTGCTTGCCTGTGCCGGCGAGATGGGGTATCAGGTAAAGGCAAAGCACGTTTCATATACTAAGTCGATAGTTGTCTTTATCTACGGAAGTATCCACTATGACAAGGTGGATCAGTTCGGCTATGAGATCATCCTCGGATTACAGGCCGCCGCTGCGGAGCACGGTATCGGGGTAAACATCACTGCTATAAGCAATGCCGAACTGAAAAGCGGCAATTACTATTCTATCGTGTCGGGGGGAAACTGCGAGGGAGCGGTTTTCCTCGGCTTCAAGCCGCACCATGTGTTCATTGAGCATATACGCAGTCTGAATATCCCGCTTGTGATACTTGATAACAATGTCGATTATCAGCTGGCGGCTCGTGTCGGATGCGACAGTGCAGAGGGAATTCGTCAGATGGTGCAGTATCTCTGGATGAGAGGTCATGACAGGATCGGATTTTTAGGCGGCGAGGAGGACAGTATCGTCACGCAGGAACGCTATCAGGCGTATTCCGACGCACTGAAAGAACTTGGGCTTGAGGAGGATAAAGATGCTGTCAGATACGGACATTTCTCTGCGAAAGGCACACGAAAGAGAATTCTTCCGATTGCTCAGACAGGAGTCACCGCAGTGGTTTGTATCAGCGATCTGTTAGCTTGCTCTGCAGTGCAGGAGCTTGAAAAAGCGGGCTATGTCGTACCTACGGATATAAGCGTGACAGGCTACGACAACCTCCCCGTGTCAGAATATTCGCAACCCCGTATTACAACGATGTATCAGAACCGAATACATATCGGAAAGACCGCATTCGTAATGCTTCAGCAGATGAACAGCGGTATCTCGATAGAAGCGGTCAGCCTTCGCCCCGAACTCATTGAGAGAGAATCCGTGAAATTGATAGCCAAGAGAATTTTGCCCGAGGAAGACAAATGAAAAATACAAGATTTTTACTTTCAGCCGCAGCCGCTGTTACGGCGGCGGCTATTCTTTTATCCGGGTGCAGTACCCCGGAGGAAACTGTGTCGGAAAGCTCACAGCCGCAGGCTCCGTCATACCGTTACGAACACGAACTGAATGTGATAGACGATAACTACCGTAATTACTACCAGGTGTTCGTTTATTCGTTCTGCGACAGCAACGGTGACGGTATAGGCGACCTTGCAGGAGTCACATCCAGACTGGACTATATTCAGGATATGGGCTTCAACGGTATATGGCTTTCGCCTATAATGCCGTCGGATTCCTACCACAAGTACAGCGTAAAGGATTATTATGCCATTGACGAGCAGTACGGCACGATGGAGGATTTTGAGAAGCTTGCCGCAGAGTGCAAAAAGCGTGGAATAAAGCTGTTGATAGACCTTGTGATGAATCACAGCTCCAACGAGCACGAGTGGTTCAAGCACGCTTCAAAGAGCCTGCGCAGTGATCCGTGCGGTGCGGCTAAAGACAAGCCCTGCCTTAACGACAATATCTGCCCTGTGCACGATAAATACATCGACTATTATTATTTTACGGACGAGAAGCCTGTCGGAACGAACTCCTGGTACAGAATAGGCTCGAACCGGTGGTATCAGGCGGTTTTCTCAGAGCAGATGCCGGAGTTGAATCTTGATAATTCTGCGGTGCGCAGTGAGTTTGAGAAGATAGCTGACTTCTGGCTGGAAAAGGGTGCAGGCGGATTCCGTCTGGATGCTGTCAAGGAGTATTTCAGCGGCAACCCCGAAAAGAATATCGAGGTGCTGAATCAATTTATGAAGCACTGCAAGACGGTTGCCCCGAAATGCTATGTTGTCGGAGAGGTGTGGGAGAGCTTCACAAACTATACTAAATACTACAGCTCCGGGATTGACAGCGTATTCGGCTTCACTATGGCACAGGAAAGCGGAAAAATCGCCAAGACGATCAATGGTAAGGGTGCTGATAACTCGGTTAAATCCTTTGCACAGGCAATGGTGACTGTCGAGCAGAAGCTGGCTTCCTACAGCGATACCGCAATTGACGCACCATTCATAGGAAATCACGATACCAACCGTGGCGCAGGTATACTCGGATATAACGAAACGAAAATAAAGGCGGCGGCAGGATTACTGCTCACAATGTCCGGTTCGCCTTTCGTGTATTACGGTGACGAGATAGGTCTTTCCGGAAGCGGACGTGACGAGAATAAGCGTGCCCCGATGATATGGGACAGCGAGGGTACGGGACTTACATACGGACCGCCTGATATGGAGCGGCAGGAAAACCGTTTTGCCGATGTGCAAACACAGCTTGCAGACGAGAATTCCATATTGAATTACTACAAGCGTGCGCTCAGGATACGCAACGAAAACCCCTGCATTGCAAGAGGTACGACCGAAGTGCTGACAGTGCCGGGACAGGATATTGCGGCAGTACGCCGCACATTTGACGGCGACAGTATTGTGATTGTTTATAACTACTCCGATGAAAGCAAAGAGATCACGGAGCTTGACGGACTTTCCGAAATGCAGATACGGGGATATCTGACTGTTGATTCAGCAGAGGAGGTTCTGCTTGACGGTGGTCTTAAAATGCCTGCGTACAGCGTTGCATTTCTTACCGGAAAATAACTACGGAGGTAATTATGGATATAATGCCTGATTTTGACCTTATCGACAGGGAATATGCGTATGACGGGGAGCTTGGCGCACTTTATTCCAAGTCTCAGACTACGTTCAGAGTGTGGAGCCCGACGGCACAGAGAGCCGTGCTGAAGCTGTATCTCAGCGCAAAGGCAAATCTGCCGCATTCCGTTACTGAAATGAGCAGGGACAAAGGCGTATGGGAGGTTACTGTACCCGGCGACCTGCACGGAATGTACTATACCTATGAATTCACTTTTGACGGCTCGACCCGTGAAACGATAGATATTTACGCACGCTCAGCAGGTGCAAACGGCATCAGGGGAATGGTAGTCGATCTAATGCGTACAGATCCTGCCGGCTGGGACAGCGACCGTCCTGTTACACTTGAAAGCTACACGGACGCAGTGATATACGAGCTTCACGTCCGTGATTTCTCCTCCGATAAAAGTGCAAATTTCCGCCTTCGGGGAAAGTTCGGTGCATTCTGCGAGAACAGGGTGACGAACGGCTTCAGTGACACTGTGGGACTTGACTACATTGCTTCACTTGGTGTTACGCATATTCATCTGCTTCCGGTGTTTGACTCCCAGACGATAGACGAGAACGACCCCGAGGCAGGCTTCAACTGGGGATACGATCCGCTCAACTACAACATTCCCGAGGGAAGCTACACTACCGATCCCAATAACGGCACCGACAGGGTAAGACAGTTCAAGGAGCTTATCCACGCAGTACATCAAAAGGGGATGGGTGTGATAATGGATGTGGTTTACAACCACACCTACAGCACGGAAGATTCACCGTTTGCAAAGACCTTCCCCGGATACTACTACCGTCATAACAAGGACGGAAGTCTTTCGAACGGTTCTGCGTGCGGAAACGAATTTGCGAGCGAACGTGCTATGGCGAGCCGATTCATCGTGGACAGCCTTTGCTATCTGGCAAAGGAATACAAGCTGGACGGATTCCGTTTCGACCTTATGGGTCTGCTTGATATTCATACGCTGAATACTGCGGCCGAGAAGCTACGCAGGATAAATCCTTCCATAATACTTTACGGCGAAGGCTGGACAGGGGGAAAAAGCCCGCTGCCCGAGAGACTTCGTGCGATGAAAAAGAATGCGGTAAAGCTGCCGCAGTACGCTATGTTTTCGGATGATTTCCGTGACGGTGTTAAAGGCTCCGTATTTGAGGACGAGGAGTGCGGTTATGTAAACGGGAACGCATCGGAGCTGTCGGAGATGATGAAGTCGGTAATATCCGGCGGAATCTACCGTATGGATGTGCAGAGAAAACGTTCTGAATGCTGGACGGATACTCCTCAGCAGGTCGTGAACTATGTTGAGGCGCACGATAATCTCACTCTCTTTGACAAACTGAGAATTTCTATGCCGGAGGCTTCGGGGCAGGAGTGCGTGTCGGTAGATAAGCTGGCGGCGGCTCTTGTGTTTCTTTCTGAGGGTATTCCTTTCATGCAGGCAGGGCAGGAGATACTGCGAAGTAAACCGTCGCCTGATGGAGGATTTGTTCACGACAGCTACAATTCTCCCGACAGCGTGAACAGCATTAAGTGGAACGATGTTACAATTCACCGTAGTGTTATGGAATACTACCGTGGGCTTATCGCAATACGGAAGCGCTTTTCGGAATTCAGACTGCGTACTGCACACGATATTCGCAGTCGTTTGGAATATGAAGATCTCGGCGGCGGTGCATTGGCGGTGCATTACGGCGATAGGCTGATACTGGTGATAAATCCGGGAGAAACGGTGCTGAAATACGATCCGGGTCGCTCTGCGGAAATTTACGCAGACAGCAGAAAGGCGGACGCTCAGCCGCTTTATCGGACTAAAGGCGCATTTGCCGTGAAGCCGCATAGTATTATGTTGGCAGGGCTGAATTAAAGCGACTTTGCACAAAGGCATTTATTGATTTTTAAACATTAAGAAAAAGACAGAATATAAAACGCACAAAACCCCGTCACAGAAATGCTCTGTGACGGGGTTTGATTATGTGCCTGAATAGCCTAAACGCCTTATTTCAAGCGGTTTTTGGGCAATAAAAAATCCACCGTAATTCTGATAGAATTACGGTGGATTTATGGCGGAGAGGAAGGGATTCGAACCCTTGACCTTTAGTAGTCAAAAATTGTATCCATGCTTCTTGCTAATAGCAATTTGTATTTTTGCATTGCTGATGGAAAAACGTGCTGATATACTTTTTCAATCATGTCTGTTGACGAATGCCCCATCAGTTCCGCTATGTATTTCTGTGGTATTCCCATCAGTAAGCATTTTGAAGCATAGTAGTGACGGAGCGCATAGAATTTAAAGTAATATAAGTCGGTATTGGCATTGAAAAAATTCCGCCACTTATCACTAATTTCTTTGGCGAGTATTCCGCCACATAATGACTGTTTTCTGTTGTTAATATTTTCAAGGAGAACTTGCTCCATTTGATTTGATATTGGAATAGATCGATAACCGGCGTAGGTTTTAGGCGCTTTTCGCACCGGCTTTCCTTTATGATCCAGTACAATTGCCGACTTTATTTCTATATGACCCTTACAAATTGATTCGCCACTCAGAGCAGCAATTTCTGAGGGGCGTAAGCCACATTGGCTGGCAAGAAGAAACGGTTTAATTAATATCGGTTTTAATTTCTTTATACGACTGTAGATTATATCAATCTCATCTTCTTCGGGAATATAAAACGATGCTTTTGTTTTCTGAGGTTTGGTGACAAATAATTTAGATTGTATTTCAGGAGCAAACATCTTCACTGCGGCGTTCACAAGACCTACAGCATTGCTTATAGATTTTGATGAGTATTTTAGCATATCACGGTTAATGGCACTTTGGTACAGCTCAGAGGTAATATCCGTAAGGTTGACAGACATCAAATTCTGCAACTGATTGCGTCTGATAATAATATAACCATTGACTGTTGAGGGAGAGAGAACAGTATATTTACTTTTAATGTAGCGGTCGATTGCTTCTGAAACAGTCATATTATTGATTTGCACATTATTGCTCCTTTGTAGAAAATTTGATTTATAATTAAATTATATCATATTTTGTCGAGATTTACCATACAAATTTATTTAAAATTAATTGTCGCCACTGGCGTCAATTAAATATAAACTTATTGCACAGCTTGTCTGTGCATTTTTATTTGCCAAATATGGCGGAAAGGAATAAAAATGGATACAATCATTTATTTAAATGCAACAATCAAATTACACTTTGGTGGGCTTGCGATCTATGAATGTGAAAACGGATTTATAGGCTTCTGCGATGCGAGGTGTGGCGACATCGGAGATAATCCGATGATTACCGATAAATCTGAAATGATAAGCATTGACAGATTACCTTACAAGTGGCGTGAGAAAATAAAGGAGGAGTTGAAAAATGCCGAAAACTTATGATAAGAAAGCTTGGCTGGAACAGAAAGAATTGACCAAAGAAGAAAATTTAAAAATTATACAGAATATAGTCAATAACTTTAAAGAAGATCCTGAAAAAATTCTTGAATTTATTGATTTTCAGTCACGTTTTTATAATTACAGCACACGCAACACCATGCTGATTTACGCTCAAAACCCAGGTGCATTATTCGTCGGATCTTTTGCCGCCATCAAAAAAATTACAGATGAGCTTGCAAAAGAACACAAACTTCCTAACGGAGAGCTGCCGTATTACGGAATAAAAAAAGGCGCAAAAGCCATTAAAATTTTTGTACCGCAAAAAATCACATATTTGAAAAACGAGAGCGGTGATTGGATTCAGCTGTCTAAAGCAGACAAGCAAATGCAATTGGAATATAAAAAGGGTAACATTGAAAGCTACCAAAGGCTTGGATTCGGCATAGGAAGTGTTTTTGATATATCGCAGACAAATTTACCGATTGAGTTATATCCGACCGTTATCAGCGAAGGGTTCGGAGAAGAAAGTGAAATACATAAACAATTTGCCGAGTATATAACGGATTTTTGCAAACAGCACAATATTGAAGTAAAGGATATGAACGAGGAAACGGTTACAATACGTGGACTTGCAAGAAATGACAATATTATAGAGCTTAATCCGCTTTTAAACGATACCGGAAGGCTTTCGACATTGCTCCATGAAGTTGGACATGAATTGCTTCATTTTTCTGCTAACAGTAATAAGATGTCGATTGAACAGAAAGAAATCGAAGCTGATATTTTCAGTATGCTGATGTTACGAAGATACGGTTTTGAAATACCGGATAGCCGCAGTAAGCATTTCGTAGATAATTATCGTAGCCTGGATGATAAAGACGGAAAACTTCTGCAGGAATCATTTGACCGTGTAATGAAAGAATACAGTAAAACCGTTCAATTAATTTCAACTGAATTTGCTGAGGAGATGCAAGCAACTGAAGAAGTCAGCAATCAGATAACGATGGTTATGGGATGATTTTTAATTGTCGCCATTGGCGGCAATTAAATAGGCTGTCGTTCAGGCAGCCTGTGTATGAGAGCAACAGTGTAAAGCCGGTGCAATTCCGGCAGCTCTCAAGGAACGACAAGAGGTAGAAGACCGTTTTAAAGCGTGCTTATGATGGGAATTGTGATTATGTCGTTTCTTTTGCAACGGACAGTGATAGCTACACTGTAGGACGGAAAAGTAAGCCTGCCGTCCTTTCCCGTTGCTTTTTAATTTAAAAAGGCTTAAATTTAACAGCTGCTTTATGCAGCAGAAAGAGGTTTACCATGAGAAAAACAAAAATTATCGCAGTTGCAAATCAGAAAGGCGGTGTCGGCAAAACAACTACAGTTGTAAATATAGCTGCAAATCTTTCAAGAAACGGAATGAAGGTACTATGTATCGATCTTGACGGTCAGGGAAATCTGTCGGATTATCTAGGCTTTTCAGGTGAAAATGAAGAAATAGTAATAACTGACCTGCTTACCGCAGAAATGTCACGCAAGCTTTCAGATGAGGTCATAGAACAGGCAATCCTAACGAGCAAATCCGACAACGTTGATTACATTCCATCTGACATAACTCTTTCAACAGCGGATATGTTCCTTGCCACAGCAATAGGACGTGAAATGATACTCCGCAGGTTGCTTCTTCACAAAGTGTTTGACAGGTATGACTATATCCTGATAGATTGTCTGCCATCGCTCGGCGTACTGGTAGTAAACGCACTGGTAGCCGCAGACGGCGTTTTGATACCGGTGCAGACACAAAAATTTGCGCTCAACGGCATTGTTCAGTTTGAAGAAATAATGACACTTGCAAAAGAACTTAATCCTACGTTGACACTGTATGGAGTTATCGAAACAATGAACGATAACACACGAATGGCAAAGGCGGTTGATGAAGCGTTGACCGAAAGATACGGTAATCTCGTTTTCAACAGCCGTATATCAAAAAGCGTTATGGCGAGCAATAGTACCGCAGAACAAAGAGCAATGACTATAAATACAAAGCTCGGCAGTCAATATGCAGATCTTACAAACGAATTTATAGGAAGGTGCAAATAAAATGGCTTTTGATTTTTCCAATATTAAAGCAAAAGGAAAGCTTAACGGGCTTTCCTTTTATTCCTCGGTGTCAGATAACGATAGTGTACATGAGATACCCTTAGATCTTATAGACAGCTTTGAAGGACATCCGTTTTCAGTCATTGATAACGATGATATGATACAGCTCACAGAAAGTGTAAAGCACAATGGCATTATGAATCCGGCTATAGTTCGTGAAAAAGGCAGCGGCAGATACGAACTGATAAGCGGTCACCGGCGCAAAAGAGCCTGTGAGCTTGTCGGGCTTGAAACACTCAAAGCGTATGTAAAACAGTTAACTGACGAAGAAGCAACTATTATAATGGTTGACAGCAATCTTCAGCGAGAAAAGATATTGCCAAGTGAAAGAGCTTTTGCTTATAAAATGAAATATGAAGTACTTAAAAAAAGTGTTGGCAGACCCTCAACCGATAAATTGTCGCCAGTGGCGACAAAAAGCGGTCGTACTGATGAACAAATCGGAGATATGTTCGGAGAGAGTAAGGACACCGTTCGCAGATACATTCGGCTTACATATCTTATCAAAGAAATCCGTGATATGGTTGATGATGATAAGCTGTCAATCAGAGCCGCAGTTGAAATATCTTATATCCAACCGGCAAAACAAGCTATACTCGTACCGTTTATGCAGAAATATGATGTAACAATCAATAAAGCCGCCGAGCTCAGAGAATGGTTTGACAACGGCGGTTTAACGGATAACGAAACCGTCACTTCCCTTTTTACTGATAAATCAGCAAAAAAGGAATCTTCTCATAAACCGCCGAATGCTATTAAATATAAGCAGATAAAATCGTACATACCCGATTCCGTTCTTAAAGAAGACTATCAGAGTTATGTTATAAAAGCGCTACTCTTCTACAAAGAAAACAGTGAAGATATTTGAATGTACGATAAAATATTACTTGAAAAGACAAATAAGAAGAGCATTTGACATTTACGGTCAAATATGATAGAATGGAGAAAAATATGATATTGTTTACTGTAACATTAATTGCTTACATTTTCAATACAGTTTTTAATTTGCTGGCATTATTCAAGGCGAAAAATAAAAAACAAACAATCAAATCTGATACGACTGACACTCCGCTTTATATTTTAATGATTGTAAATTTTCTTTTGGTGCCTGATATAATGTTTAATGTCACAATTACGATAATAAATCTGGTGAACATTCTCCTTGATACATTCAGATTTATACGCAACCCACTCAATAATAAGAGCCTTCTTATCAACGTTACGATTAACATAAGTTACATTCTTCTAAGTTTTCTGTTATTGGGTGTATGTATCCAAAAAAGTGTCAAAATTGTCGCCACTGGCGGCAATTTTCTTTTGCCCAAACAGAACTTTCAACAGTTGTGACAATTACCAATATAATGGATTAAGATTTGTTTGTATTTTCGTTGATAATATGTTTACTATCAAATCAAAATATGATATACTAAAGATAGTAAATACAGCGAAAAAGAAAAGGAGGACAAAATGAAACGTACCCACACCATACTCGCAACAATAACCCTTATCAGCGTAATACTGACCAGTGCTTGCACAGCAGGCAGTGCAAGCAGCACAACGTCCTCTGCACCCGAAACGGCAGTGACAACTACCGTTCCGGCAGTGACGGGAACAGTGATGGATAGGATTGACGAGCCGAAAGCCGAAGCGACTACAGCTCAGACCACCGCTACTACAGCAGTGACCACCACAAAGCCACAGGAAACAAAGAAAGCTGAAACTACCACTACCACCACAAAAGCGGTAACAACGGCAAAGCCGGAAACGACAACAACAGCAGCAACGACTAAGCCTGCTCCCGAATGGACAGAGAGCAAGGCAAGCGGTACAAAGTACGTCAACACAGACTGCTACAGCAGAAAGAAAGCCGTACTCGGTGCTGAAACGGTAAAGTTGTACAGTGTGAATGACACGGTCACAGTGACAGCTAAGACCGACACGGGCTACTTTAAGCTCTCTGACGGTAGCTTTATACACGGCGATTATCTGAGTGATAGTAAGGTTACTGTTGCTGCTTCAAAACCTGCTCAGAACAATAAGCCTCAGCAGACAATAACGAAGAAACAGGAAAGCAAGCCTGCCGAAGATAACTGGAGATTTACAAAGCAGGACTGTGAAGATATATTAAAGGCTTGTGAAAAGTACGCTAAAGACAATGGATATGCATTTTTTAAACCCTCAGATGTCGGTACAACAAAAGGCAAAGTATATCAACACAGCACTTGGACGCAGGTTTATTCCAATCATCCCGATAGCTTGTATTCCAAAAAACAAGCTATAGAATATCTTTGCCAGTTCTATGAATTCAATGAAAGTCAAGGTTTTTCTACTTGCATAGACTACTGCCTTGCAAGCGAATATTGCCAATGGGCAAAAGAACACTGGGGCATTGATATTAGCAATGATACCGCCTGCCAGGACTTGACGGCTTATGTATTCTTCCCGTGTATGGGTTAAAGACAAATAATAAAAGCAAACAACTGAATATATTAGAGCTTTGAAATTAACTGTTCAAAGCTCTTTTCTTTTTTCCGAAGGTACAAATAAATACGAAAACTCAAAGCAGTCTTTTCATAGGACTGCTTTTTTATATATACAAATGCAAACCAAGAAAGGAAATCGGTATGAAAAACAAACTCAGAAAAATGTTGAGCTTAGTTTTATCTGTCGTTATTGCTATGTCGGCAATAAGCCTGAACACATTTGCGGCTACAATAATGAATATCGTAAACGGCTCAAATCAGAAGTTATATGTTGACTGGTACGATTATTCATATAACTTCAACGGCAGACTGAACACAAGCACATACGGACAGATAATCAAACTCAATGTTGGTAGCCCAACAGGACAGGTAGCGTATTGTATTCAGTCCTCAAAGGATGCTTGGACAAGCGATTATACGGCACAAAAGACCTACAATTTGTTGTCGTTAACGCAACAGCAGAATTTAAAACACGCTCTGATTTATGGCTATCAGGGTACAACAAAATATGGCTACAACGCTGATACTGAACGTATCGCAACGTCGATCGTCACATGGAATATCTGTGACGGTTGGTTCAACAACTCTTCCGAAAGCACGGCTGTCGGTATATTCACCGAGGATATGTCAAGCTCTATGGCTACAAATGTCAAGGCTTGCTATAACAAGATCAAAGAGCAGATGTTAAGCCATCTTACTATACCGTCTTACGCTGTAAAGCCTACAGTAACAAATGTGCCAAAGCAGAAAATGACGACTAACAGCGATGGAACATTCACAATAACGCTGACTGATAGTAAAAATGTGTCTAAGTATTATGACTGGCAGACGGCAATTAAAAAATACAGCTATCTTTCGATAATTACAGACACCGAAGGAAAGCTCGTTATAAAGTCAACAAAGCCTATACCATCCAGCTCGGCTATAACGCTTACAGCTGAACGTAATAGCAGTAAGTATCAGAATAATATAGTTGATGTTGCACCGATGTATATGATCTCCGGTAGCGGCTCGCAGAGTTCTGCAACATTCGTAACAGACCGAGACCCCAGCACCGCAAAAATTGCTATTTATTCTGACAGTTTAGGCACAGCTCAGATAAAAAAAGTATGGGAACATAACAAAGACAATTCAAGCACGAAAGCCGATAACAGTGACATCTATTTTACGATAAAGAACAGCTCGGGTTCGGCTGTGAAGGCTACAGGCAAGGCAGGCTCGTATACCTACTCTGCAAGCGGTTCCGTAACTAAGTTCAAGCTCAACAGCAGTAACACTTTTTTAGTAAAATCGTTACCTGCAGGAACGTATACGGTCTACGAATTTGGTAATGACGGCAACGGTATACCGAATTATACAAGAAAGAATCTCAGTCAAACAGTAACCGTTACAGCCGGAGGCACAGGAACAGTTACTTTCAAAAACACGAGAAATACCGGTACGGGCAAGGTTATAAAGACTTGGGTAGACACCAACGGTAACGCAATAGAAGCAAGTAACTGCATTTCGAATAATCAGCAGATATATTTCCGTATCAAAAACGCTGACGGAAAATATATAACTGTCAACGGTACGAAGTACAGCGGCTCATATACGTTTACAGGAACATCGACCACAGCGACATCGCTGTATGTTAATCCCGGTACAGGTACTTTCACTGTTTCCGACCTTCCGACCGGAAAGTACACCGTGTATGAGTATGGCTCTCCGGAGGGCTATTCTGTCAACAGAGCATCTCAGACAATTACCATCTCAAGAGATAAAACATCGTCCGTGTCTTTTATGAACAGCGAGGACAGCGGTACGGCTCAGATAAAGAAGGTATGGCTGTCCGATACAACACTGTCAGCTTCAGAAAAAGCAAATCTTGAGAAAAACGTTTACTTTACTGTCAAGGACGCTAATGGTAAGTATATCAAGGTTACAGGCTCGGCAGGAGCGTATGTTTATGCCGGCACTCAGACTTCCGCAAATAATATGAAACTCAGCGGCAGTAAGTTTAATGTAAGCAAGCTCCCTATGGGAACATACACTGTAACAGAGATTAATAACGCAAGCGGTTACAATCCGAAAACGCAGACAAAGACAGTCACGATCGCCAACAAGGGCGAAATAAAGTCAATATCCTTTACGAATAAATCAACGCCAGTTGTTGTGATAAGAAAGCATTTCTCCGATGAGAACAATCTGACAGAAGCACAGCTCAAAGAACAGTATGCTAAAGTTACTGTAAATCTGCAGGTGCTTGGCTTCGGCGGAAGTGTTTCCTCGAATCCGCCTGCAGGCTACTATATAAAATTTACCGGTTCTAACGGTAATTATACATACAAAGGGCTTTCGTCAACCAAAACATCAGCGACAGATCTCAAGCTGAACGAAAACGGCGAAATGACTATATCGTTCGGCACTAACACCACTCCGTATTACTTGGCTGTAATCGAAACGTACAGCGGTACGGATTACGATGTTGATAACCGGGACCAGCGTATTGACCTGGGCAATGGTGATCCAAACACCGTAATCGACCTTGATGACATTGAGCTTGACAATCAGCTTAAGACAGGCTCTGTGCAGATTGACAAGCAGTTTTTAAATGAAAATGGTGCTATTGAAAATATCCCCGATGACAAACTTGCCGAGGTCGCTTTTAAAATCAAGCACAACGGCAAATATCTCACCTTTACAGGCTCAAACGGCAGTTATACTTATAAAGGCGAGAACAATACCGGTACAGAATTAAAGCTGAACAAAGCCACATATAACTTTGTTGCAAATGAGCTTCCCGCAAGACAAGAATACACAGTGTATGAAGTAAGCGGTACAACAGGTTACAGTTTCTCGATTGATCCCGTAACATTCACGATCACACCTGCAGGCTCGGTAAAGAAAGTGTTTACCAACAAGGCAATGACGGGTACGATAAGTATTGTAAAGCACAGTGCGGACGGCGTTCTTTCCGGCTGGCAGTTCCGTGTTACAGGCACAGCCAAGACCGGACAGAGCTATGACAAGACCTTTACTACCGACGCAAAGGGTACAATCACAATCAGTAATATCCGTATCGGTGATTACAAGGTTACAGAGGTCAAGACAGGAAAGACAGTCGGTTACATTACCGAGAACAGCAAAGACCTTGAGGTTAAGACCGATACTGTAACAACTGTCAACTTCGAGAACAAGCCGTATGCGAATATCGTTATCAACAAGGTTGACAGCGTAAAAGGCACTGCTCTGAGCGGTGCTGCATTCGGTATCTATACGGACGCTGAATGTGAAATTCCTGCGCAGGCATATACATCGGCTACAGATGATACTCTGACAGACGCTGTAATCACAGAAAGTGCGACAGGCAAGTACACTTGCAATTTACTGCCGATTGAGAGCAAGAATGGCACAACTTACTATGTAAAGGAGCTTTCAGCTCCCGACCATTACGCTATTGACACAGACGTACACCCGGTAACGCTTAAAACGGCAAATTCAACCGTAGCAGTTTCAAACAACGCTACATCGAAATTCTATGAAACGCCTTTAGGCTCGGTCAGAACGACAAAGGTTGACGCAGATCATCCCGATGTACTTCTGAGCGGCGCTGAATTTACTGTATACAATTCCGACAAGGCTACTGTATACGGCAAACTTGCAGAAACATCAAAGGGAACATATCAGCTTGATGAAATCCCTGCAGGCACATACTACCTCAAGGAAACAAAAGCACCGAAGTATTACAACATAGATAACACATTCTATCAGTTCACAATTTCTGACGCAGGCAAGGTTGTCGATGTGTCAATCAACGGCAACGACAAGTTCCCCAATGCTCCGCAGAAGGGCAGTATAAAGATAGTCAAGAGAAGTGCGGACGGTGTTCTCAGTGGCTGGCAGTTCAGAGTAACCGGCACAGCCAAGACCGGACAGAGCTACGATCAGACTTTTACTACCGACGCAAAGGGTACAATCACTATAAGCAATCTCCGCATCGGTGATTACAAGGTTATAGAGGTCAAGACCGGCAAGACAGTCGGATATATCACACCTGCAAATCAGACGATTGAAGTAAAAAGCAATGCAACTACTACTGCAACGTTTGAAAACAAGCCTTTCGGTCACATTGTTATTAACAAGGTTGACGCAAAGACCGGCGAAAAGGTAACAGGTGCTACATTCGGTATCTATACCGACAGCACTTGCAAGACAGTAGCAAAGGCGTATAAGTCGGACACTGACAGCACACTTGTAAATGCAGAGATTATCGAAACAGCCACAGGAGTGTACACTTGCAACAACTTACCTATAAGCAGTGCAACAGGCACAACATACTATGTCAAGGAGCTTACAGCTCCCGAAGGCTACTACCTTGACACAAATGTACACGCAGTAACACTTAAAACAGCAAACACAACCGTATCAGTAAGCAATGAAATCGGCAAATCAGACTTTATGGAGTATCCTTACGGTCACGCAACTGTAATAAAAGAATGGAAACTCGATAACAGCACAGCAGATATGACAGCCGATGAAATCGCACAGATGAAAGCGGAGCTTGAAAAGAGCCTGTATTTCACTGTAAAGGACAGCAACGGCAAGTACATCACAGCTACAGGTGCAGACGGCGTATACACATATAACGGCGAAAGCACATCAGAATTCAAGTATGTTCTGAAGAACAGCACATTTACAATCGCAGAACTGCCTACAGGTGACTATACGATTACAGAGTATAGCACACTTCTTGACTACACAATCAAGTCGGAAAATCCCGTAAAGATAACTGTAGTAAGAAATCAGACAGCAACAGCAACGTTCATCAATGAACGTGACACAGGCAACGCAAGTATTGTGAAGAAATGGACAAACCCCAACGGGCTGACAACAGCCCAGAAGGCAGAACTTGAAAAGAACGTGTACTTCACTATAAAGAACGCTGACGGAGCATACTTAAAGGCTGTATCGAAGAACGGCAAGTATGTATATAACGGCAGTCAGACAGCAGAAGCACGTTTTATGCTGACAAACGGCAAGTTTGAACTTACAGAACTGCCGACCGGAAAATATACGATAACCGAAATCAACAATGCTGAGGGTTATCTGCCTAAGACACAGGTCAAGACAATCACGGTAACTAAGGACGCAACTGCAAGTGCAGAGTTTGTCAATAAGGTTATTGTCGGCAATGTCACATTAACGAAAGTCGATGAGGACTATCCCGAAAATAAATTGACAGGTGCTATATTTACAGTTTATAAATCGGACAAGAAAACCGTAGTCGGCACATTAAAGGAAACCGAAACAGGCGTGTACAGCCTTGAGGGACTTGTGTATGGCGAATACTATGTACAGGAAACAAAGGCTCCGAAATACTTCGTCCGTGATGTGAATTTCTACTATTTCCAGATCGTAAATGACGGCGAAACCGTAGAAGTATCTAACGATGAGCTTGGCAAGGGTACATTTATCAACTCACCTCAGAAGGGCGAAATCAAGATAGTAAAGACATCGTACAACAATAAGGTTGAAGGCTTCAAATTTGAGGTTTCCGGTACAACATACACCGGACAGACTTTCAAGAAAACATACACAACTGATAAGGATGGTATTATAAGAATAACTGACCTGAGAGCAGGCGAGTATACCATTCACGAAGTCAAGGATTCTGCTTCGGCAGGCTATCTATTACCTGAAGATAAACAGCTGACGATCGACCGTGACGGTGCAATGCTCGTTGCCAAAATGCACAACGATAAAATACCTGATAATCCTCCGACAGGTGCAGGCGAGGACAGCTTTACGCAGACAGCAGTTATTATCATATCAATGGTAATGATGAGTGCGGCTGTTGTGCTTGTGTTCCCGTTATCGAAGCGTAAGAGAAAACGCTAAGCAGCATTTAATATTTTATTGTCACCGGGCGGCAGAAAAGCTCTGCCGCCTTTGTGGTGGCGATTCAAGGAGGAGAAAGATGAAGAACATAGAAAGAATGCTCAGTAATTGCGGAATTACCTATGAAGTGTTACCTGAAAACGATAGTCTGAATAAGTTAGCAAAATCACTAAGGAAAAAGATAATTTTCGATATGCTGAAAGATGAAAGAATACCTGCTTTTTGTGTTGTTGGACTGTTGATTGCTATGGTACTGTCATTTGTTAAAGGATATCCTGTTTTATCGTTTGTTACGATTGTATTTGTTATTATCGCCGTAGCCATACAATTAATATTGATCTGCAAATACAGAAAAGACGTTACAGATCTGTATAAAAGCCGAACGTACTACAAGTTGCTCACCGACGAACATAATGCAGCAGAACTCGCAAAGATGATTTACGACAATGTTTCTCGAACAGCATATAAAGTAAACGGCGAATCATATATGAAAAACCGCTTACACAAGAGTAATTTCACTCGCAATAATAATTATGAGATTATTTTGATTGCTTTTGGAGATTACGATAATCTGAGTAATGTTCCGATGATGATTGCTGATATGTAAGTCTTAAAACATGGGATTAAATTATTATAACGGACTGGAAAATTTATCATGTAACTTTTTGATTCCGAATGACAATATACAAATTATCGTAGTCCATACAATACATGTAGTATGAAAAGAAGTAATAAAAGATAAAGTGGTAAGCAGAAAATCTGTTATAAATAGTTTGTAATTCAGCAAAATGTGTACAAGGTAAAAAATTATAAACGAAATTTTACAAACTCCTATAGTTTCAAAATACGCCTTGCGAAACGTATAGTGATAATCAGGCTGATGCTTTAAGTCACATTCTATATTATAACTATCATGCCACAAACGTAAAGTTAATGTCGATAAGAGCCAAAAAAAGAAAAAGCAATTAAATGCAATCACGTCTATCAATTCAAGTACTTTAGCATCACCAAAAATATTTACCGACAAATTATCCATTATTTCGCAAAACTCACTTTGATATAAATTAATTGAGAAATGCAAAATAAGCAAAGTCACAAAAAATAATGCGAATGAAGGTCGTAATGTTTCAAACGCCTTGCTGACAGTGTCAAAAATTTTTGTTATCATTTTATTCTCCTTTTCTTTTTATAATAACATGATTTTTGTGTGTTTTCAAGTGCAAAACTATTTTATGAAAGGATGTGATTCCCATGCAGATATAAATTGTCGCCACTGGCGACAATAAAAATCAATATATTCGTCAGAGCGTTCAACGCTCTTGTTTTTTATCTGAAAGGAATATTATTATGAAAAAAGCAAAAGTGCTTGCAACATTTCTTGTTGCGCTTATAACCGTAACAGCTCTCTCAACTGTATGCTTTGCTGCCGGAAGTGCCGACGTAGCCGGTGCTATTACAAGTACATGGGACGGCATGAAAGGTCAGATTAAGACAATCGTAAATGATGTGGTGTTCCCTATACTCGATGGCGTACTCGGTATTTTGTTAATTGTATTCATTACAAAAAGTGCTATTTCCTATAAGCGTAACGGCGAATTTGATATAATAGCACCGGCTGTATGCCTGGGTGGATTGCTATTTGTTCTTACTGCACCCCTTTATATTTGGAACATCATTCCGTGGTAATGCTTGCAGCAGTATTAAATAATTCAATATTGAAAAAAGGCTTTTGGGTATAATAGCTCACAAGCCTTTTTCCTTTTTGAAACAGAAAGGAGTCAGAAATGGCAAAATACAGACGTATTACCGAAGAACAGCGAACAACCGCAAATTCAACGGATCTGTACAGTTTTCTCACGTCACATGGCGAACAATTACAAAGACATGGCAGCGGATATAAGCTTGTATATACTGAAAACGGACAGAAGCATGACAGTATAACCATTAACGGAAATCAGTGGTATGATCATAAAAATCAGATTGGTGGCGGTGCTATAAAATTTGTCGAGAATTATTACGGTTCTTCTTATCCTGAAGCCGTAGAAATGCTATTAGGGTTTTCATCAGTTCCTTCATCAAATATAACACGAGTATCAAATGTTAATACGCAATTACCGATTAGAAAGGAATTTAAGTTACCGAAAGCCAACAGCGATATGAAACGAGTTTTTGCATACCTAACAAAAACCCGGCACATATCAGGCGACATTGTTTCTTTTTTTGCTCATAAGAAGATGATCTATGAAAGTCTTGAATATTACAACGATAAAACTACAGGTGAACAAAAAGAAGCGCACAATGTTGTGTTTCTCGGCAGAGATAAGGAGGGTACTGCCAAGCAGGCTAATAAACGCTCGATTGCCACATACGGCAAAAGTTTTCGCATGACAGTCTCCGGATCTGATACTAATTTCAGTTTTTGCCATATCGGCACTGATGATATGATATTAGTCTTCGAAGCACCGATAGATATGTTGTCATTTATAACGTTATATCCGGCTGATTGGCAAAAGCATAGCTATATAGCTCTTGACGGTATTTCAGAGCGTTCGCTTCTTCAGGCGTTGTCAGACTATCCTCATCTTCAGCATGTAGTTTTATGTACGGACAACGATGAAGGTGGAATAGACGCTGCCGAACGAATACGAGATATACTTTATTCAAAAGGCTATCAGCATATCGGACGGGCAACTTCACAGGCAAAAGACTGGAACGAAGACCTTAAACATAATTATGGCGAAGAATATATTCCGGCAAATGTTCACCCGCTGAAAAATGCTGTTGCTAATGTTGTAGATGAAATCGAGCCGCAAAATGATACATTATCACCCGGATTTGAAGATTTGCTTGCAGAAGGACTGTATACCGATATAGCCGCTCTTGCACTGGATCATAGTGTTCAAACACTGAAACTTGATGATTCGACGATTGACTATACCGCTATGTATGAAAAACTAGCCAATCGTATCAATAAAGATTTCAGAGCATATAGAGAAAAAGGTAAGCCGCAAACAAAAATCGAGCAATTGACCGAACAAATTAAATGTGCATTTAAAATAGGAGAAACCGACACGTGTAAAAGCGTTGCAAAACGTTTCTATGAAATAGCGCAAACAGCAGTATCGATTGAAGCAAGCATGACTCTTGAAATGCAACAGGCACAATCGGAAATCATTGCTGAAACTGCCGTTATGACGATGGGAGGTTGATAATATGCAACAGTATGTATTTATAGTTATTATAGCAATTGTCTTTTTGGCTATGATAATATTCGCTGTTATAGGGAAGAATTACAGCCTTGACAAAATCAAGGCTCGCAAGGTCGGTAACGGACAGCACGGAACCGCTCACTGGGCGGAACACAAGGAAATTTCACAAAACTTTTCAATTCTAAAATATGAGCCGCAATTATGGCGTATGGGTGCTTGCAGACCAACAATTGACGGAACAATAGTCGGTTTTGAAAAAAAGGGGAAAGATACATACGCATTGATTGATACAAGTGATGTACATACATTGATGATTGCAGCTGCAGGAACAGGTAAAACCACATTCTTTCTTGAACCTAACATTGAATACTGCTGTGCGGCAGGTATGAGTTTTATAAGTACTGATACAAAAGGAGATATATACAGAAATTGCGGTTATGTAGCCGCAAAACGTTACGGTTATAAAATATCAGTGATAGATCTGCGGAATCCGCTTAAATCAGATGGATTTAATCTGTTACATCTTGTAAAAAAATATATGGATGAACACAAAAATAATCCTTTGAATATCAGCGCAAAAGCCAAATCAGAGCGATACGCAAAAATCGTTGCCGACAGTATAATTGCCGCCGATGGTGACAAATACGGAGCAAACACATACTTCTATGATGCTGCAAAGGGATTAATAGCAGCCCTGATTCTGATTATTGCCGAATACGGAAATGACAAAGAATGTCATATAGTGTCCGTGCTGAAACTGATGATAGAGTTGTTAGAAGCAAAACCACAGAAAAAGTCACAACTTAAATCGGAAACATACTTTGCTGATCTGATTAAATTGCTACCGCCGGAACATAAAGCAAGATGGTTATCAGGTGCGGCGATTAACAATGCAGATCAAGCAGCACTCTCGGTCATCTCTACTGCCCTGTCACGTTTAAATTCACTCATTGACACAGAAACCGAACAGATTTTATGCTTTAACACAGCAATCGATACTGAAACACTCTGTAAAGAAAAATGTGCTGTATTTATTGTACTTCCCGAAGAAGACAGAACAAAGTATGTAATTGCTAATCTGATTATAGAACAAATCAGCCGAGAAATATACCATATTGCCGATGAAAACGGCGGTCATTTAGATAAACGTATAATGATATATTTCGAGGAGTTTGGTACAATGCCGCCAATAAGCGGAGTTGAAGCAATGTTCTCCGCCCTGCGCTCACGTTCAGTGTCTATCGTTGCAATTATACAATCTTTCGCACAACTTGAAAAAAACTATGGAAAGCAAGGGTCTGAAATCATCGTTGATAACACACAACTAATGCTGTTTGGCGGTTTTGCTCCCGGTAGTTCTTCTGCCGAAAAGCTATCAAAAGACCTCGGGAAGCAGACTATTCTGACAGGTAGTATTTCTAAAGGCAACGGAGGCAAAAACAGCGGTCACCAATCTCAGCAATTACAGATGACGGGACGAGAATTAATTACAGCCGATGAGCTGAAGTGCTTGCCAAAAGGAACATTTATTTGTACTAAAACAGGAATGTCGCCGTTCAAAGTGCAGCTTCTGTTTTACGAAAAACTTGGCATACGCTACGATGAAAAGCTGAACGCTGAGATTAAAGAGGTTAAAACAGTATATTATGCTGATCGAAAATCGATTAGCAAAGTAATTAAAAAACAGCATATCGATGAGCAGGAGAATGAAATGAATAAAGAAGAAAATGTAAGCGATATTAACGAGCTTATAACCGATTACTCGCTTGAAGAAGATGATATTTTCACAGAAACTCCTTCAAGCAAAAAAATGATACGAACATAAGGAGGGTTTAAGTATGGGCTGGCTATTTGACGTACTCGGAATTTCAGTTGATGGATTCGTTTCAAGCATATTTAATGGTATTATTAACTGGATTTATGAAGTTATTTTCAGTGTTATAAAAGTTGTTTTCACCAAGATAAATGAAACCGGATCTGATCTGTTTCGCCTTCCTTGGGTTCAATCACTTGTTAATTTCTTCTACATACTCGGCTGGGCGTTATTTGCAATCGGATTAGTTGTATCAATATCGGATATGGTTATCGAATACAGCAACGGCAAAGGCGACGTAAAGACAACTGCTATAAATTGGTTAAAAGCGGTTTTGGCAGTAAGTCTATTTACTATATTGCCGGAACGTTTATATAATTTTGCAGTATATACTCAAGATTCTGTTTCCCGTTCAATAATTGATCAGGTAACCGATGAGAATTATTATCATCATCTTGTAGAATTTAACGTCAATTTTGTTAATGTGATATTCATTTTAATGATATTGTACGCAACCGTGAAGGTGTTCTTTGCTAACGTTAAAAGAGGCGGTATATTACTTACTCTTATCGGCGTTGGCTCGTTGTATATGCTTAATCTCCCACGAGGCTACAGTGATGGATTCAATGGTTGGATAAAGCAAGTTATAGCATTATGCTTTACGTCATTTATGCAAACTACGCTTTTCTTTACCGGGTTAATTACAATTCAAAGCGATTGGCTCATAGGTACGTGTCTTATCCTGTCTGCTACAGAAGTCCCACGTATAGCTGACAGATTCGGATTAGATACGTCTATTCGCGGAAACATGATGGCTGTATCAATGACAGCTAATACAGCATTAAGCGGCATGAGATTTATTCGTGCAGTTGCAAAGTAGGTGAAAACAATGAAAAATTACTTGTACCCAAAGAACCTCAAATCGAAAACAAAAATTCTCAAATGGCAGGCACGAGATTTTATTGTTATTGTATTTTTCTCTATAATATGTGTTACGATTCTCGCAAACACATTAAGAGCTGAGCAATTTGTTTTTTTGTTTGTGTATGCCATATTAACAATCGTAACCGAAGAAGATCGTACATTATGCAGCTATGTAACGATTGCTGCAAAGCACTTTTTGTTAGAGCAACAAAAATATCTATGGAAGTGAGGATAATATGAAAATTAAAACGAAAAAGAAAACCGTTCAACAGCTTTTAGGCCTTGAAACTTTCGGCAAATACGGTTTGATAGCCGGAAAAGCCGAGTATGTAGTTTTTTCGATACTACCGTCTAACATTGCCGTTATGTCTTTGGAATCAGTACAAATTAAGATCGAAAAATTAATGGATCTTCTTACTGCTTTTCCAAATATACAGATTTTCTGCACAGATGGCTGCGAATGTTTTGACAACAACAAAATATTTATAAGCACTCGTATAGACGACGAGGAAAATAACGCTGTTCGTGAATTGCTCACTAAAGATCTCGAGCATATGGAAAGTATACAAAGCGAATTGTCGAACTCACGACAGTTTTATCTTGTATACAGATTTCGCAATCAATCTAAAGATCTCGTCGGAACGATTGTATCCCGGCTGGAAAAGTGTATGAGCGAATACGATTTTGTTTGCAAACGGCTTGAAAAATCAGATTTAAAACAATTTTTAGCTGTATATTTCGGCATATCATCATATGGTGCTGAAATTGCAGATGTGGAGGGAGCAACAAATGAAAATATGTAATAAAAAAGCGGTTGAGTTGACGCCTGAGCAGGAAGAAGAAATACGCATTCAATCATACTTTGACCGCATTACGCCGTCTGTACTCAGATTTTATCCCGATTATTATATATGCGGCAATAATTATTGCTCTGTGTGGGCAATCAGAGAATATGCGCCGAAAACGCAGGAACAGGCAATCTTGTCACATATTGCAGACCACGAAAATGTTACGCTGAAGATATATAATCGCCCGGTTTCAGCGGCTGAACAAAATCAGATTATAGAACACGCCGACAGAAAGAATAACGCTCAGAAGAACACAACGACCAAGCTTGCTGAAGCCATAGACGCTGAGAGCAATCTAAGCGATATGGTGGAAATGCTCACAGACATACGTCGAAATAATGAATCAATGGTCCATACCTCGGTGTTCATTCAATTGAAATCTTCTTCAAAGGAACGGCTGACTGAGCTTCAGGCTGATATTTCAATGGAATTGATACGTTCCAAAATCAGTTACGACAGGCTGTTATTACAGCAAAAAGAAGGATTTATTGCAACCCTTCCTTTCGGCAGAGATATGTTCGGAAACTTATTCGAACGGGTTATGCCAATTAGCTCAGCAGCTAATCTATATCCACTGAATTACAGTGGTAAAACCGACGAGAAGGGGCTGTACATCGGAAAAGATAAATACGGCAGCAGTATATGCGTTGATTTTGATGTCAGAAGTGACGATAAAACCAATTCCAACATTGTAATTCTCGGTAATGCAGGTGAAGGCAAATCTTTTCTATTAAAGCTTATCCTTACCAACCTGAGAGAATCTGGATTTGATATACTGAACATCGATCCCAATGTAGAATATGTAGAGCTGACAAATAATCTCGGCGGTGTAAATATTGATCTTATGGGCGGCAAATATACGATAAATCCTCTTGAACCCACTCCATGGGCAACTGATGATAATCAAACTATGCTTGAGGTCGAGGCATTCAGTAAAACCTCTGCGCTGTCACAACATATATCATACCTCAAGGATTTTTTCCGTTGTTACAAAGATTTTTCTGACGCAGCTATAGATACGCTTGAATTAATGCTCGGAAAACTTTATGCTAAATTCAACATATTTGAAAACACCAATCTTGATAAAATACCTCACAACAAGTTTCCGTTACTCACAGACTTATATGCGGTTATTGAAGAAGAATACGATAAATGTGAAAAAGGTAAGAAAGCATTATATCGTTCCGATACACTTCAGGATCTGCTATTAGGCTTAAATTCGTTATGCCGTGGTGCTGAAAGCAAGTATTTTAACGGTCATACTAATATAAAAGACGGCAAGATGATTAACTTTCTGATTCGTGGTATTATGGATACAAACGCAAAGCTCCGTGACACTATACTGTTCAATCTGCTGTCTTACATTCAGAACCGGTTACTTACAAAAGGACGTACTTTTGCCGGAGTTGATGAATTGCATTTATTTCTTAACAATCTGACAACAGTAAAATATCTGAGAGCTATCATGAAGCAGGATAGAAAAATGGATTCTGGTCTGATTATCGCTTCTCAAAATGTTGAGGATCTTACTTTGCCGGGAATAAAAGAATATACCAAGCCTTTATTATCAATACCGACACATCAGTTTTTCTTCTATCCCGGTATAGTATCATCCGAAAACTTTATAGATACGCTTCAGCTTGATCCGGCAGAATACAAACTGATAAATAAACCGTCACGTTCACATTGTCTGTATCGTTGCGGCAATGAACGTTATTTGTTGAAAGTCATTGCGCCGCCGTACAAGGCGGCTCTTTTCGGCACTGGAGGCGGTAGATAATGGCTGTCAGTGTAATCGTCAAAGTCGGTGTAAAATTGCTCAGCACCAAAAAAGGACGGCGTTTTATTGTAGGAATAATTTGCGCTGTTTTTATGTTATTGTTTGGAATTACAGCAGCTGTGTGGTTTATCATTGCTTCGTATTTCGGATTAATCGGTAATGCCATGAGCGATGTGTTAATCAATCAGTCATGGTCTGATATTAATAAATATGTAGACAGTGCGCTTAACGATGTCAACAATACAATAAACGGAGAAATAAAAGAAACTACATACAGCTTTATGCCGGATTTTTCAATCAATCTATCAAAGGCTGTTTTGCAGCAGACGCTAGAAAAAAACAATGCTTCAACTATCCTGTTGTACGACAGTTCAGATATAGAGAAATACGACAAGCTTGCCGATGAAGCTATCACAATGTTAAAAGCCGTCAAAAGTCAGAGTGATCTCAATAAAATATTTCCGGATAAAAAATATAAATACCCGGATCTCGAAAACGATACGGCATTCTCATTGAATGACAAGAATAATTTCAAAGAGGAAACGAAAGAAATGATACAGACACTCGTTCGTAAAGGGCTGCCTGACTATAATTATATTGTGACAGAAAAAACGATTGATAACAAGAATTATAAAACACAAGTTCTGACTGTCAAATCAGGCGAAAACACAGATACAGTAAAATATACTGTCAGCGGCGCAGGCGACATTTACTTACCGCTGTTTATAGCAATGTATCACGCTAAAAACGGTGTATATGTAAAAGATATGTTGAAGAACAGCGTATCTGATTTGACAAGCGATATAGCCGAAAACACTGAATCGAGCGGAATTGCGGATTACAATGATTTTATTGCTACAGTACGTTTAGCAAATATCGATCTTTTCGGTGCCGCTGAAATAGGAAGCGCTGTTACCAATGCTATATCAAACGGCGCAATCAGTATAACACATAAGATTACCTCAGATGAAAATAATCGTAAGCTTACATTAACCCTAGTTATGCCGTCTCAAAAAGAATGGGAAGAAATGTTCGGAGTAAGCGAAAAAGAAGATATAGTTACCGATAATCTGAAAGTAATCGAAACCATGCTTGAAAAAGCCGGCATAACGGATTTATATTTTCCTGTAGCCGCTACTGTGAAATCCGCTCTGTTTACATACTTTGAAGGTTTTTTCAATTTACCTGTAAACAGCAGTGAACTTGAAAACAGAGTTATTCTTACATCGCTTAATGCTGAGCAATTTTTTCATCATAATGGGCTATATACAGCCTATGACGGCGGTGTAACGCTTTCGCTGAAAGCTTCTGAAATTCCTGTAAGAATTGATATTTTACCGAGTGCCGATGAAGTAATACAGGACGCATTTATCTATGACGTTTATAACAGCGAAGAACACAATATAATAAAAAGCACCCCAAATTATACTTACAACTGTTCCGCTGTCGAAATTGCGTATATTATAGACGTTGACGCCTTTAAAGAACAGTATGGGTTTGAATTCCCGACTATAGTAATGACAAACGGCAATACATTTAAGGCCGGCGATACAATTACCATGCTGGTTGAATACAGCTGCATGGAGCGTATTGCTATCGGTGAAGAAGATATAGGTCACTCGCTTCGTGATATATTCGGTAACTCACAAATGATAATCGGATACTCACATAGCGGTACTCACAGTAAAGAAAAAGATGAGGGATTTGATTCAACGGGCTGGTATCATACATTCGGCAGTGAAAAGAATGTATACCATCTCGGCATAAAAGCGGCATTTGTTGATGGTGAAGTTGTCAGACAGGAATATCAGAAACCTCATACATATAACGGATTATCAGTAAAGAACACAGGCGCTAAAGTCAATCCGTTATTATGGTTTAAAGCATTCAGAACAGCCGCTTGACAAACCCTATTCAATAGGGTATAATAATAACAGTAAGGAGGTTAAATATGACTCGTGAATTCGTAATCATGCCCGAATTTGAAAAACAGTGGTCGGCTATGGGGCTTTCTGATAAAGAATTAAGCTCTTTGCAATACGAACTTACTATAACGCCCAAAATCGGTGATGTAATAAAAGGCACAGGCGGACTTCGGAAATTTCGTTACGCTTTTGAAAACAGAGGAAAAAGCGGCAGTGTCAGGGTGTGCTATATTGATTTTGTTGTAAAAGAGCGCATTTATTTAATCACTGCATATCCTAAAAACAAGAAAGAAAATCTGAGCAAAGAAGAATGTAACGAAATCAAAAAATTGGTTAAACTATTGGAAGAAAGTTTATAAGGAGGTTTACTTATGGGACTTTATGATAGCATTACAAAAGGTCTGACAGAAGCTATTGAATACGAAAAGGGTAACGTAAGTGCTAAGAAGGTCAAAGTAACTGTCACCCCGGCTGATGACTTTTCTCCTAAGGAGATTAAAGCAGTCAGAAACAAGCTTAATATGACACAGAGAACGTTTGCGTCTGTAATCGGCGTATCTGCTAAGACTGTCGAAGCATGGGAAACAGGTACCAATAAGCCCATGAAAACTGCTTGCAGACTTATTTCGATGATAAACGCTGACCCTCAGATACTGAAAAAATGCAAGATTGTAAACAGATAAGTTTTATGATACAGATTAACCTGCGGTTGCTATCGCAGGTTTTTCTTTTGCCATTTTGCAGAAAGGACAATAATATGAAAAAAGAACAAATGAACGTTGCACTTGACCCGGCATTAAAAGCTAAAATCCGTGGTATGTATAAAAGTGATAATTGCAGTACAATGACAGAATTCGTGCAGAAAGCAGTCGAATTTTATATTGGCTATCTTGAAAGTCAGAATTCCGTTAATTTCATCGCACCCATTATAACTGATACGATTAAATCGACTGTTTACGCAACAGAACAGCGTCTTGCACGCTTATTATTCAAAGAAGCAGTTGAAACGGCAAAGCTCGCAAATATTACAGCGGCATTTCACAATTTAGATGATAACACATTAAAATCATTACATATACGCTGCGTGCAGGAAGTATCGAAAATCAACGGTATACTAACTCTCGAAGACGCAACGAAATTTCAGAATGGTGATGAATAATGCCAAAAATAATAGTTACAAGCAGATACATTGCTCCATCTGTACCAAAATCGCACCTGGAGTATTACACAAAATATATTGCTACACGTCCCGGTGTAGTGATAAATAATACTAACTCTGTCGGTATCGAACCTCAGAAGCCGTCCAATCCTAATGATCCCGTAAGTGAAAAACAAAAACAGATGATAGATCAACTTCTGCAAGATTTTAAAGATGCTAAAAAACTGTTTGAATATGAGGATTATATCAATAACCCTACGCAAGGGACGGCAAGCGATTTAATTTCAGCGGTAATAGACAGAAATGCAGATATAGTAATAGGAAAATCGGCATACACCCACTATCTAGGCGAACGCCCCGGTGTTGTAAAGGACGGTGAACACGGACTATTCTCCCAGGACGGTCAGAGTGTAGATCTGAATAAGGTAGCTCAAGAAGTAGCTGCTCACCGGGGCAACGTGTGGACGCACGTTGTATCATTGCGCCGCTCTGACGCCGAGCTTTCCGGCTATGCCTATAATGATGAACAAATAACAGCTGACGCATGGCGTTCACTTGTCCGACGGCATATTTTAACTATGGCAAAACAGACGAAAATCAAACCTGAAAATTTACAGTGGTATGCTGCTTTTCATAACAAGGAAACAAATCCTCACGTACATATTATGATTTACTCGAAAGATCCGAAAGAGGGCTATCTGACTAACAACGGGATAGAAAAAATACGCTCCGCCTTTGCAAATGATATTTATTCAGAAGAATTATCAATGTTAAACGAACATCAGACCGAATTACGCAACGAATTGCGTTCATCGGCGGCTATGGCATTTGACAAAATCGCATCGCAGCTAAGAGCCGGAACATTGCCGGGTCAGCAGAATTTATACGAAAATATCACGAAGCTCAAAAATATCCTTGATTCTACCAAAGGCAAAAAAGTGTACAAATTTCTCAAGCCTGAAGCTAAGACTGTTGTTGACAGCATTACACAGCAGATTTGCAGAAACAAGGATATACAGTCATTATATGAACAATGGTGTAATTGTCAAAAAGATCGTATAGGCATTTATACTTCGAAAATTCCGGATTTCCCATCATTAGAAGAAAATCCGGAATTCAAAACGATAAAAAATCATATTATCAGAGCTGTAGCGGAAATGTCGGATATTATTGAAATCCAATCAGATAAAATTCACACTGAAAATCCGGTGTTTGAGAACATACCGTTACCTGATAACCCGCCTATTGTACATGAAAATGACGAAAATATCAAGGAAGTTATCAACAAACAAACTGCTGACACTGAAGAAAATCTCAAAGAAGAAACTGCCCCGACTATAGATCCTGCTGTCGGTGGCATTGCTATTTCTCTGTTTGGTCAGCTTACAAGGATGATGACGCAAGACTCAAATATTGATCAGTCACAATTTATTAACCATTCTGTCGAGGCAGAAATATTAAGAAAAGTACTTGAGAAAAAATTAACTCAAGGTCAAAAAATAGAATAAGGAGTGAAAGCGCAGTGTTAAAGTTGGACTATTTTAAATTGCCTAACTATATATTTGCCGCAGATCTTACCCACAATGAGTTTGCCGTTCTCGCCTATCTCATATCTCTGCACACAAATATACACAGTAAAACAGGCGATTACAAACGTGTACGACAAACAACTATTGCTCATTCCTGCGGTATAAAAACTGCGCAAACCGTATCGAGAATCATAAAATCGCTTCATGAAAAAGGTTTTATTTCTCATATAATCAAAGCATACCGACCTGACAATCTGATAGGCACGTATACTTATGTTCTTAACACAGAAAAACTATGCGGTGAATACACACCTATAAAACGCTCTGTGTTTACAAGAAATCTTAATGCAAAACAGCTTAAAGTATATTTATACCTTTTAAAGTGCATAGATAAAAAGTTGAGATTCTGTTGGAACAGCTTCAGCGATATATCAAATGCGCTTAAAATAAAAAGAGATGATGTTATCGCCATAGTTTCTGATCTTGTCTATGAAAGATGTATCAGAAAAACGAGAAAACTCAGATATGATAACAGGAACGTATATTCTGACAACGTTTATAGCATTAAAACAGTACGTTTAATCAAAAAACGTTTAAAAAAAGAATTGCAGTTCCTTATTTGCCCTCAGAACTGCAATCACATATCAACATACAAAAATAGATTTGTACACTTGTATAATAGCACTTTATCCGAACTTTGTCAATCTATTTTTTTGAGGGTAAGGGGTAGCCCCCAAAATCGAAGTTCTATATATAAACCAGTTGTTTTATTGCGAAAATAAGTATAAGTGTAGATTCTATTCTTTATATTCCTGCTATATTAACGATACTTATAACGAAATTTTCGGTTTTATTTTTCGCTATAAGCGCACAATGATGTTATTGGATTATTCTGTATGCGGTTAAATCACTAATAAAGCGTTGCTCTTGAACTGATCAGCTTGAGTATGATCTCAGCTGCAAGGATTTGATTCGGATTTTATTTTTCGCAATAGGCTCTGCATTCTCGGCAGGAAAACTGTCGCCGGTGGCGACAATAAAAGTAGCTTTCGACAAGTAAAGGAATGGTAATTTCAATGACTGCTGCATTTGTTCAGCTCCGTTAAAGAGCTATGGAGGATCTTTATGCTGATAATTAAATACGGAACTACAAAAATCGAGTTACTTTATGCAGCTCGATTTTCCTTTTTATTCCACAAGATGTTGAAATATTATCATCAATTTATCAACAACCTCGACTGCAAATCCGAACGTTCCTGCTATCCATCTAAAATGCAAGTTAAAGAGTGCCTACAAGCACTCATACAAAAACAACGGGCAATGCCCGTTGTATCGCATATTAAAGCCGTTTACTGTCCTACAAAAATTTGTGCAATTTTTTCAGAGAGATGAAAAAACTCATATATGAAAACGAAAAAACCGCATAACAGAGCGGTTTCAGTTATATATGAGCATAAAAAAAGAGAAATTTATGTAAATTTCCCTTGACATGATTTATGCTTTGTGATAGAATGTATATAAATAAAAAACACCACACACAGGCTGTACAGTTCCTGCAAGAACGATACAGCCCCTCATCAGCTCGATGTCCGAACATCTGACTGACTTAGTGCAATAGTGCCTTTAGTGTGCTTTATTATAGCACATTTAATACAATTTTGCAAGAGCTTTCAGAAGTTTACCGAACGCTGGAGGCTCTTGTGTTTTTAATTTGATATACAAGGCGTAAATCTCGCAGTGTATATCCCCACCTGCCGCAAACAACAAAGGCAGTACAAATTGAATAGCCAACTTTGTGATAACAAGACTTTGCGATGACAGCCGATCTCCGGCATGGGATACATCGTATCTGCTGTATCAGCGAGCAAAGAAAGGGCGGATACCGAACGTAGCTGTATTGCTGTAATTCGTTTCGGATGCGTCAAAGTCAAAAGTAACAAAGCGACGGTTCAAATTGTATATTTCACAGTGGAGCAGTGCAGCTGCTCTGCTGTGTGATATATTATTTACAGCTTTAAGGACACTACTCCTGTAGTATCCTTGAAAGTGTAAATATAGATGGCGGAGAGGAAGGGATTCGAACCCTTGTGGGGTTGCCCCCAAACGGTTTTCAAGACCGCCTCGTTATGACCACTTCGATACCTCTCCGTATCGTGCTATGATATTATAGCACGGATTTTTAGTTTTGTCAACACTTTTTTCGGATTTTTTTAAAATTCCTGCATTTTTGCCCGTAATACAGTTTTCGGGCTGAACGGCACTCAGTCAGAGTTTGATATTACCACCGAACATTTTAACAAAATCGGGTGCTTTTGCTTTGAAGCATTTTCCGTCAAGATAGGAAAGACAGCCGGCATCGGTAGTGAATTTAAACTGCAGCTCATAACTGCACAGTGCCTGATATTTGAAACCGTACTTTTTGTTCAGCTTGTTGTTCCCATATTTTCCGTCACCGAGCAGAGCGTGACCGATATACGCAAGGTGCGCTCTTATCTGATGCGTCCTGCCTGTGAGCAGGTCGACCTTTAACAGCGAGTTTTCGCCGTTGTACGCTATGACCTTGTACTTTGTCTTTATCGTGAGATTGCTTTTTGTCTTTTTGTCGCTGATTTTTACCGTGTTGGTGTCGCTGTTCTTTTCAAGATATGCGGTAAGCGTTGCGCTGTCGGGAGTTACCTTACCGCAGGCAATGCACAGATACAGCTTTGTAAGCTCTCTGTCCCTTATCTTCTGATTGAGTATTCTGAGCGATTCGGCATTTTTCGCCGCAATCACTATACCACAGGTGTTGCGGTCTATGCGGTTGCACAGTGCCGGAGCAAACGAAAGCTCGTTTTCCGGATGATATTCGCCCTTGTGATAAAGATAGCTCTTGATGCGGTTTATAAGCGTGTCGCTGTCGCCGCTTTCGTCCTCGTGGACTACCATTCCGACGGGCTTATCCACAAGCAGAATATTTTCGTCCTCGTAGACAATGTCTATCTTATCGCTTACACCCGTAAAATCATCGGGGTCCGACTTTGCTTTCGGAATCAGCATTTCATCGGGGATAAACAGCTTTATTATGTCGTTTTCCGCAATATGCGTGTCGGGCTTGCATTTCTTGCCGTTTAGCTTTATGCAGTTCTTACGGGCAAGCTTACAAATCTGCCCCTGCCCCAGCGGAAACGATTTAGACAAAAAGCGGTCAATACGCTGACCGCTGTCGTTTTTTGTAACCTTTATTTCTTTCATCGGTGGCTCACTTCTGTATTCTTGAAAAGCCGTACTGCGAGAAATGCTCTATCGCCTTGTTGAAGTAATCACCCGAGCTTTGACAAGCCGTTGCAACATCGGTGAGTTTTGCTTTTGCTATCTCCCACTTTTCCTGCATCACCTCGTTATCATCGGCTTCAAGCCAGAGCTGGTTTTCCCAGATACCGTATTTAAGATTGATTATATATGCTTTTTTCATACTTCTCCTTTTTATTCCTGCCGAATTTTTCGTTTCAGAAAAGCAGTTGAATACGGGAGGGGCAAGCCCACTCACCTATAATTTTGACGGTTCGCCGTGATTACAGCTTTCCGCCCTTTGTTCCGCCGAGCTTACCGCCTGTAAATCCGTCAAGAATGTTGGTGTCAAAGCTGAATGTCAGCGCCTTGTTTTCACGTTCACGCTTTAATGCGAGCGAAATCATCTCGTCTAAAAGCTCGGAATACTTCACACCGACAGGCTCCCACAGATAGAACGCAAGGCTGCCCGGAATCGTGTTGATTTCATTCAGATAAACGTTGCCGTTGTCCATATCTATCATAAAGTCGATTCTTGATGTACCCGATGCGCCAAGACTCCTGAATGCCTTTACCGCAAGGGTGCGTATCTGCTCTCTTGTTTCATCGGATATATCGGCAGGTATCTTTCTCTTGAGCGTTGCCATACCGCTTGACTTGCCGCCCTTATCGCCTGCGATATACTTATCCTTGTAGCTTAATATCTCGTCGGTGTTTACAGGCTCTTCGCATTCCGATGCGTGAGCGGTAGCATAGTCGCCGCATACCGAGCAGTTGATTTCCTTGAGGTTTGTTATAGCAGGCTCGACAAGCAGCTTTGAAGCATAGGTAAATGCGTTGTCAAGTGCTTCGTCAAGCTGTTCGTCATTGTGCGCTATCATAATTCCAACGCTTGAGCCGAGATTTATCGGCTTTACTATAAGCGGATATGCTATCTTCGCCTTAATATCCGCTTTTACAGCGTCTGCGTCCTTTGCGTAGTCGCTTATATGGATTACCGTTCCGTCAAGGACTGGTATGCCGTTATCCTTGAATACGGTTTTCATAACATACTTATCCATACCTACAGCAGATGATATTACATCACAGCCGACATAAGGAACGCCGATTGTCTGTAAATATCCCTGGAATACGCCGTCCTCAACGTTCGTACCGTGTACTATAGGGAACGCAACGTCTATCGTTGCATATACGTTGTTGCCGAACTTCTTTCCGGGATAAAGCACAAGCTGTACCTTTCCGCCGTCGTTTACAAGTATCACCCTGTGGCTTTCCTTGAGGAGCGACTTCAGATTCCTGTACGATGCGATGTTTCCTATCTTTTCTCCGACATACATTTCATTGTTCTTTGTAATGTATACAGGTATCACCTCGTACTTATCCTTGTTTATGGAATTGCAAGCCTGAAGTGCGGATATGATGGACACCTCATGCTCAACGCTTTTTCCTCCGAAAAATACACCTACTCTGATTTTCATGTTCTTATCCTTTCTTTATGTCAATTAAGTATTATCTGTGCTTGTTTGCGAGCTTTCCGTCCTGTAGCTGAGATCTCTCAGGTCAATATTCACTCGGACATAATCGCCGTATGAAAGTACAACGCTCTTTGCTTTTTCGGGAACTATGTAGCAGACATAGCCGTCCGAGCCGATCCCTGCGGAGAGAGTCACTGAAGTGCTGAATCTCTTTCCTTCGTTAAAGCCACACGCTCTGTCGCAGCCTATATCGCCGTCATAGACGCAATTAAGGTCGTTGGAAAGCCACTGCTTTTCATCGGTTGTGTTCTTGACTTTCAGGTGGAACGCAACATACATATAGCCCTTATCCGCTCCGCCGTACATAATATCTGTTCTGAAAACCTCATCGCAGATAAAGCTGTATTCGGCAGTCTGAGCGGTTTCGTTGAAGTTTACACGCTGTACCTCCTGAGTTGTTGAGGATTCTTCAGAGACGCTTTCTTCTATGTAATCGTAGTCGGTGTTGTCAAAATTGTCAGCGATCATTGAGAAAATTCCGCCGAATATGGAAATAATGATACTTATTACCATAGGTGCAAAGAACATTATTATAATTACAGTCGCAATCGTCTTTGCTATCTTCTGTGTGGAAGCATTCCGAGAGTTGCTTACAGTGCTCTGTGAAGGCTGTTGTGAGGCATTATACTCATTCTGACGCATCTCCTGTCTGCGTCTGTATTCTTCCTCTTTCCTTTTCTTTTCCTCACGGTATGCTTTTACACCCGCATTGTTGTCAAACGGTGCGCCGCACTGTGTACAGCAGTTTTCGTGTTCTACATCAAGCTTTGCTCCGCAGTAATCGCAAAATATGTCCATAATATCTCCCTCGTTTTAAACTTTTGCTTTACACAATATCAATAATTATCCGGCAGATCGTTTTCAAGAAGAACTATCTTCTTCTCTCCGCCTGTCTTTATATTTTCAACCTTTGCAAGAGCCTCGTTGAGATTCTTTGCAACGTAGGTCTTTTCTTCGGGGTATCCCTTTGCCTTAAGACCGTCAACTATCGGCACTGCCTGACGTTCGCCTACTGCGATAACAAAGTCGCAAATTTCAGCCGCCTGTTCTCCGAAACGCTTGTTAAGCTCGTATTCCTTTTCGCCAAGCTCCACCATTCCCGGTGAAACAAGTATCTTAAAGCCGTCGAATACGGCGAGCGTATCAAGAGCCGCCTTTGCGCCTGTAGGATTTGAATTGAAAGCGTCGTCTATTATCGTCTTATTTGTACCCTTGATTATCTGCAATCTGTGCGGAACGCATTCAAGACGCTTGACAGGCATAACAAGGTCAGCAAACGGAACGCCGAGCGTATTTGCAACGGCTATCGCACCGACTATATTCTGTACGTTGTGGCTGCCGATGAGCTTTGTCGCAAACTGCTTTTCTTCATTACCGTTGTGAACCGTGAACTGTGTGCCGTTCTCGCTGACGGAAATATTGTCCGCATAATAATCCGTGCCGCCGCCGAGCGAATAGGTCACCTTGTTCTTGTTGCACTCGTGCTTTGCTATATATTCGTTATCGTAATTGAGGAATATAATGCCGTCATTATCGGGAAGGCTGTCGGCAAGCTCGAATTTTGTCTTTATTATATTGTCGATTGACTTGAATGTTTCGAGATGTTGAGGACCTATTGACGTGATGATTCCGTGCTTCGGTTTTACTATATCGCAGATTTCCTTGATTTCACCGACATTCTTAGCGCCCATTTCGCACAGGAATATTTCGTGCGTTGCGTTAAGCTGTCCACGCACCACCTTTACAACACCCATAGTCGTGTTGTAGCTTTCGGGGGTCATAAGCACGTTGTACTTTGCGCCGAGCAGCTTTTCAAGATAGAACTTTGTACTTGTTTTGCCGTAGCTTCCTGTAAGTCCTACTACGGTAAGGTCGGGAAGACCGTTTATTATACGCTTTGCGTCATTGATATAATGACGGTTTATCATAAGTTCGATCGGCTTATTTATAAGGTTTGCAATCATCGCCATAACAAGCGTTAAAATCTGTACGCACATTGTTATTGCAAGCGAAGCGTATCCCATTCCGAGCGTCAGGAATACAAGCAGTATCAAAAGTACATAAAGGATAACAGATGTCACCGTCATTCTCATTACTCTCGGAGTGAACACCAGCTTTTTCTTTGCCTTTTTCGGCGCAGAGAACACAATGCCAAGGAACAGAAAAGCCGCCGCTATAAAGCAGGTGGACGCATTTGTTTCGCCGCATATAATAAATGTAAGTATCGCACCTATCGTAAACACATGGCGCATTATAACATCTTTTATATTCTTTCCTATCCACCTGAACTGCTCATCGGCGTGATAGGAGTTCAGCTGGAACATATGCATATAGTGTATAAAATTAAGTCCGCACGATGTGCCAAGTGCCATACCGAGTACGGCAACGGCGATTAAACGTAAAATATCCAAAATAAATTCTCCGTTCTGTTTTATTTAATGTCAAGAAATGATGCCAATACTCTTGAGAATGTGTACCAGCCCTCAAGAAAAGCATAGTGTCCCGCACCTTCGATAGTAACAAGTCCGCTGTCTTTTATAAGCTCGCTCATTTTAACCCCGTCAGACAAGGGAGTAGCGTTGTCCTTATCGCCCCATATAAGCAGGGTAGACTGCTTTATTTCGGGCAGGAGATAAGTCAGATCCTCGTTTACTACCTTTACAAGCGTTGCCCTCATTACAGGCGATGCCGCAAGATAATCTGCACTGCCTCGCTTGTTCCTCATATTTTCAACGGCATCGGGAAACAGCTTTTTCATAGGTGCAGTACTCATTACCGCCTTGCCCATTTTATATGTCCGTGTCCTGATTTTTGAGGATACGCTCTGTTTCGGCTTGATTCCCGCACTGTCCGTAAGAATTATCTTTTCGGGTGTCAGCACGGGCTTTTCACGGGTAACAGCCTTTATTATAACTCTGCCGCCAAAGCTGTGTCCGAGTACAACGGTAGGTACGATTCCGAGCTTTTTGCAGAATGTGCCGATGAAGTCAACATAATCGTCAACGCACCACGGCTTTTTCGGCTCGTCGCTTTCGCCGAAGCCGGCCATATCGGGCGCAACCACTCTCATATGAGGCGACAGCATATCGACAATATTTTTGAACAGCGTAATATTACTGCCCCAGCCGTGAAGAAGGAGAATTATCCCTCTGCCGTTATCTTCGCCCTCGTCAATATAGTTTATTCTTAAATCGTTTATATCAATAAACAAGGTCATTCTTACCTTTCGGTTTGATTAAAATTAAACATCGGACGGAATTTTCACACACTCCGCCATTGTTTATTATATTATTTTTACGCTGTGATGTCAAGAAAAATAACTGTAAAGTGTTTCTGTGCGTCTGACGGGATTTGTAATCGCAACGCAATAAAAAATCCGCCGTCTGCCATCAGGCAAACAGCGGAAGAAATATATCATCGGCAAATGCGGTAAAAACGGCGTTTTACCGGCTATACTGCCGTCATTCGTCTACATTCTTGAGAGCGTCGGCAAGAGGCACTTTCTTTATCTTTCTTGTAAGAGCAAGTGCGATAACGGCAAATGAACCGATGCCGATAAGAGCGGTTTTTACATATACCGGAACAAAAGACCTGTAGGGAAGCCAGCCCGGATAATCACGCATGAAGAAGACGAACAGCTGACCGAGCAGATAGTCTGACAGCGGTATGGTGACAAGCAGTGTGACAACCGTTACAATAGCGGTGGTTGCAATATATATGCCGTTTATCTCGCTGTTCCTGTATCCGAGTATTTTTGTCATAGAAATGGACTGTGCGTTCTTTTCGATTATTATCTTGGACAGCAGATAGATTATCAGCACATACATTATAACGCCGAAAAAGACAAAGATATTCATCATATTGCCCATCGACCTTGTAAGCTGACGTGATACCTTTGTAAGATCGTCAACCGTTATCTCGGTCGCAATATAAAGGTCGTCTATATCGCTTATTTCCGACTTTGAGAAATAGCCCGTGAAATAGTCTTTATCGCAGTCGAACTTTTCGTTGAATGCGTCCTTGTCCATAAATACCGTAAGCGTTGACGGGTAGTAGTAAATTCCGCCCACCCTGAACTTGTATTCCTTTGAGCCGAACTGTTCCCTGAGCGTTATTTCATCGCCAGCTTTGATACCGTGTTTTTCCGAGTAGGCATTTGAAATGTAAACCTCGTTGTTGTCGAGCGGCAAGTCAACGTATCTGCTGTTTTTAGCAATGCCGTAAACGGTTATTTCCTCGCTTTTGAGCGCACCCTCGATAGTTTTGAGAGTTGTTGCGGAAAACTTTTCAGCGTCCTTGTTTTCCGTTTCGACCTGAGCCTTCAGAAGATACTGGTGATCCGCAAGCAGATTGGAGGTTATCTCTTGCTGATAGTTGTCAAGCACAGGACCTAAAACAAGTCCGAACATCACATGAACGTTACCAAGCAATGCACCGATGATCATCATAATGTAGTTAGGCATATTCTGGAACAGCACACGCAGTCTGAAACGCTTCATAATGCCGATTCTGGTGTTAAGCCTGAACGCCTTTTTCTTCTTTCTGCGTGAAAGGTCATGGCGGATAAACTGAAGCGGCGACAGGCTCAGCTTTCTTGTCAGCATCAACAGGTCGATAATGAATACGATTATTATCGGGATTATAGTTGTGCTTATAAATGCCTGCGGATTCCACAGTGTAACGTAGGTCGGCAGGCTGTAGCTTCCGTAATATGCGCTTGCCGCATAGTCCTTTAAAACCGTGTAGCCGAGTATGTTTCCGACAACCGCACCTGCTAATACGACCAGCATAGGAAGGGTAAGGTAGTGCCTTACTATCTCCCACTTTGTATAGCCTGTAGCACGGAGCGTACCTATAACGCCTGCTTCCTTTGCGATGGTGTTTGACGTGGTTATCGCAAAGATGAATGCGATAATTACCACGATTATATAAAGGAACATCTGTACAAAGGTCGTATCACCCTTAATATCATCGCCCGTGAAGATTATCGCCTGATTTGTATATTCGGGAATGTAGCCGGTGACCGCATTCATATATTTCGGAGCTTCTTCGGACAGCTTGTCAAGGAAGTCCTCCGACAGCTTCTTTGCCTCAGTATTATCGGCGGGACGCTCGGCATATTTCCACGAATAGACATAATGTAGCTTATCCTCCGGATATGTACCGAATGTATCTGCTGTCACTATCGCAACACCGAATTTTATCGAATCGAACATCATATCCGATGGGCTTGAAAACAGTGCGCTGTAGTCCGACAGTGCGACAAGTCCGCATATCCTGTATTCTTTGCCGTGAAGCGTCAGCTTGTCGCCGACTTTAAGGCTGTTGTTGTCAGCATACATTCTGTCGATGGCAATTTCGCTGTCGCTTGACGGAAATTCGCCGTCCATAAGGCATTCAAGGTTTATATCGGTACGCTTTTTGAATATACGCAGTGTGCTGTCGACCTCTTTGGTCGGAAATTCAACATAGAAGTTTTCGTATATCTTCGCATCAAACCTGTCGCTGTCCTCAACAGCCTTTATAAGCTCATCATCAGCCTTTGCATAAAGCTCGAAATTACCGTCCTCTATATTGTACTTTTCAAAGCTCTCATCATAAGCCGTTGCCATACTTCCGCCTGCAACACTCCAGCCCGATACAAAAGATACCGAAAGCGCCATGAATAAAAAGATTACAATATATTTGCCAAGCTCATTTTTGAATTCACTCGGCAGACGTTTAACAAGAGGATTTCTCATCGTTATCCTCCTTACCAGTCAAGATCTTCTGCGGCAATCTTGTTTTCGTTGAGATAATTCTTTCTTATCATGCCGTCACGCAGCTTTATTACCCTGTCCGCCATATTTTTGATAGCGTCATTGTGGGTAACCATTACGACCGTATTGCCGAACTTCTTGTTTACATCGCTTATCAGCTTGAGTATATCCTTTGAGGTTTTGTAGTCAAGCGCACCGGTAGGCTCGTCGCAAAGCAGAATATCGGGATTTTTGATTATCGCTCTGCCTATTGCCGTTCTCTGCTGCTGACCGCCCGAAAGCTGATTCGGCAATTTGTGACGATGCTCGTAAAGACCGAGCGTTTTCAGTATTTCATCCGTGTCAAGCGGATTGTCGCTCAGATATGCACCGATTTCAACATTCTCCTTGATGTTGAGGTTGGGTATGAGATTGTACTGCTGGAAGATATATCCGAGGTGCTTCCTGCGATACAGCGTCAGCCTTTTCTCGTTCATATCTGCGGTCTTTTCGCCGTTTATGGCAATATATCCGCTGTCGGCAGTGTCGATACCTCCTATGATATTCAGAAGGGTGGACTTGCCCGAGCCGGACGGACCGAGCAGTACGCATATCTCTCCTTTTTCGATTTCGGCATCAATTCCGTTCAGCACTTCAACACGGCTGTCGCCCTCACCGAAGTGCTTTCTTATCTCTTTGACAGTAAGAAACATTTCACATTTTTCCTTTCATATTGCTCCGTTCACACAGATTGTACAGCATTGCTCGATTAGCAACAACTAACCGCATTATATATTACTAACTTAATTAGCTGCAACTAACCCAAGCACATCTCAACCGTGTTTTTCACGAATATCTCCAAAAAATATTTTATCATAATAAAACCGTGTAGTCAACAAGTCGGATGCTTAAATATTAACGATTTTCGCAATGTCATATCGGCTGTTTTTTGGATAAAATGGCAGAAATCTGCCGGCGACCTGTAAATGAATATATTAGCACCGGTTGAAACGGTGAGTTTCGTATGTGCAATTGCACTAATTGATGCGGCTGTATGTTGACAATTTATACTAAAAGTGCTATAATCTAAGCATAAATATTTATACGGAGGTGTCGTTATGGCAGAATCAAGAGTGTTTCGCAAAGCGGAAGGAATAACGATAGAAGGCATCGGCAGAAGTGTGCAGAATTTTCTGCGTTCCTCCAAAGGCCTTGTGGTACAGGGCGGCAAGGCAGGAGAGGGCTATGTAGTTCAGGCGAAGGAAGATGACAGCTGGAAAAAGGTCGCAGGAATGAGTTCTGCCATAGAGGTTCAGATTTCGGACACCGGCAGCGGAATCCTTGTCAACATAGGTAACGGTCAATGGTCGGATAAGGTCGGCGCAGGCGTTTTAGGCTGGTTTGTATTTGCTCCTCTTGCTGTTACTGCGATAGTCGGCTCCGTTCAGCAGAAAAAGCTGCCCGGAGAAATATTTGCTCATATCGAGCGATATGTCGCAAGCGGCGGTAACGATTTGTATGTCGGAACAGACTTTGTTAATGCTTCAAACGGAAATATAATATGTCCTCACTGTAAAAATGAGGTGCCTGCAGGAAATGCTTTCTGCACAAGCTGCGGTAAGCCGCTCACCCGTAAATGTCCGTCCTGCAACGAGGATATAGCGCTTAATATAGCATTCTGCCCTAAGTGCGGCGCTGATATGAACAGCGAAAAGACGGTGAATTGTATTTCCTGCGGCGCACAGCTTCCTGCAGGATCGCTTTTCTGCAAGATTTGCGGAGCAAAGCAGGTATCTGAAGAAAAGGTCTGCCCGAAATGCGGCAAGCCGTTGAAAGAAGATGACGTTTTCTGTTCGGGCTGCGGAGAAAAGGTCAATGCTGAGCCTGCTCTGCCCGAAAAGCTGATTTGCCCGGATTGCGGAAAAGAGCTTGAGCCGGACAGCAAATTCTGCTCAAAGTGCGGTCATAAATTCTGACGGTGTATAAGCAGATACCGCAGTAAATATGTGCGTTTTGAATTACATAAACGGCTTATGTTCGGTAAGCCGTTTTTTGTTTTGCGGATTGCAAATTTCTGATTATAGCATATGCGTCCCCGACAGCCGCTTGATATAAAAGCGGAGAAATGATATAATGATATTATCAAACAGCCCTTACGGACGGAAAAGAGGAAAAGATGAAAATAGCGGTAACTTATGAGAACGGACAGATTTTTCAGCATTTCGGTCATACGGAAATGTTCAAGGTGTACGAGGTCGAGGATAACAGCATCAAAAACGAAAGCATTATCCCCACGCTCGGCAGCGGACACGGAGCGCTTGCAGGCTTCCTTAAACTGAACAATGTCGATACGCTTATCTGCGGAGGAATAGGCGAGGGAGCAAAGAATGCGCTTGCCGATGCAGGAATCAAGCTGTACGGCGGTGTTACAGGCGATGCGGACAGTGCGGTAAAGGCTCTGCTTTCGGGAACGCTTGAGTTTAACCCGGCGGTACATTGCTCACACCATGACGGCGGTCATAATCACGGCGAGGGTCACACCTGCGGTGAGCACGGCTGCAAGCATTGAGTAAAACCATAATCGCATAAGTAAAACCGCTGTCCGTTTATAAGCGAACAGCGGTTTTCTGTATCTTGCGGTATCATTACTGATACATTATATCATCCTTGTTGAATTTCTGCGTATATCCGAAATAGTATCCGAGATGCGTTGCTGCCGGTATACCTGCGTAGCACAGCATATAGATGAACGGCACGAATATATCCATAGAATCAATTGTGTTTTCGGGAACTATCATCAGCGACAGGGGATAGACAAGACCGTCTATTATCCTGTGTACGAATGTCATATCGAAATACCATCCGCACAGCTTGTCAAGAAGCAGGAGCAGTGACGGTACGAACATTATCGCCATAAGGATTATGCCGATAAGCACCCATTTGCTTTCCTTGGGCGGCTCTGCCTTATGAAGCCTGACATATTTCTGCTCTCTGTCGCCGTCACGGTATCCTGCCGTGAACATCAGCGAATAGAATATAATAAGCGTAAATATAAATACTATCACCTTGAAAAACTCAAAATTCATAAACGGTGCTGTCGAAACAGTAACGATAGTGCAGAGAAGATTTCCGAACACCATAAATAAAAGTCCCGATAAAAGCAGTTTGAAAAACGGTTGTCTGCCTGATTTACTGTAATAGTCCATAGTTATTCTCCTTGCACGGTCGAGCTGCCGACCTCTGTATCATTTACCTTGTTGCCTGTCAGAATGTTCTTAAGCACTTCTTTTGCACGCTTTTGATATTCTTCCGATTTTGAGTAGCTGACCATACCCGGTTCTTCACGTCTTACTGAGAACGCAAGCGTATCAGGGCAGGAATTTTCCCACTTTGCGTCATACACAAATCCCGTATCTTTAAGATCCACCCTGAGTTTGCCGTTAAATTCGGGCATTTTGAGAGCCTTGCCTATATCGCTGAACATATTTTCATACGTCAACGCTATCGTATTCTCATCGGGGTCGTAGTCCTCCGTTGACGTTTCGCCTGTAAGCAGATCGGCATCGCATATATATAGCTCAGCAACGCCACGCTCTATTTCGCCGTAGAATTTGGCTGTGTTTGACTGGATATACTGCATATTGCCGGACTTTGTGAGATCTATGCTGTAAACCGCAACGTGAACATATCCGTTGCCGTCAAAGTCTGGACAGTATTTTTCAAGCGCAAGTTCAATATCGTTGACCTTCTGATAAAGGCCCGGAGCTTTTGACGTATCCGATACCGCAAGTATAACGGTCAGATCGGGCTGTTCACGGGTGACTGCCTGATATACAAGGAAAAATCCTACAGCTACAAAAAATACGCCTACCGCAACAAACCATTTATTGCGGAAGAAAAAGTTGTCGATTTTCTTGGCAACAGTCTGCTTTTCGGGGTGTTCGTGAACATCCTGCTCTATAACTTCGCTCTCGCTGATAATTCCTTGCTTCAGCTTGAGAAGCTCTCTTTTTTCATCACTTTCTTTTGACATCGGGAACCCTTCCTGAATTTCGTTTTCTGAAGTTCATCATATTTTTAGTTCTGCTTGTAATATACGCCGTCATACAGATTCTTTACAAACTGCATGGCATTGCGTTCACTTTCATCGTCAGTACAGCGTACCGCAACATAGATTTCCGTTGAGTAGATCTGCATCCTTTTGCCGTATGCCGTGTTTTTTAGATTTATAAGATAACCGCTCTCGCCGGTTATTTCGGACAGATCGCTGAATATCTGTTGTCCGTAGGCGTTATTGAAGCTGTTATAAGTGTCCTTAAGCTCGCTCTCCTTGCCGATAAATACCTGACATTTACCGTTTTTTATCTGGTCGAAAAGATCCACGTCACCGAGATATTGATCCGGTACACCCTGATCTATGGTTACGTTATGCTCGCCGTTGTTATCAAAGTCCGGAGTATAAGCCGACATTCCTTCTTCAAATCCCGTGCGGATGGACATGGCGTAATTTCCGAGGCTGTAAATTGTAATATCCGGCTTTTTCTTTACAAAGAACTCCGCATAGATAACTGCTGCGAGTGCTATCAGCAAAATACCGACAACTATCATAACCTTATGGTACCAAAGAAAATTCTTCGTTTTTTCTCCTGGAGTCTGCGCCATTCGCACATCATAGCCGGTTTCTTTTATATTGCTGTCCTTTTCGTCAACAAGCCCCTGCTTCAGCTTGAGAAGCTCTCTGCGGTCCTTGTCGCCGTTATCGTAATTTTCTGCCATCCGTATGCCTCCGTAACCGACCGTGTGAAACTGATTGATTGTATAATTAAAATGTGAATATAATATGAACGTTACCGTAAACGCCGCATTTATTCAGTATAGCACATTAAAGACGATTTTTCAAGAACAGCCCGTCAGAAAGTAATACCCTGTTATTCCGAATAAATATGCCCCATTTCTTGAAAATTTTGAATTAAAGGTTGACAATCGGAATTATATTTAGTATAATGTATACGATTTTTTTAATGGTAATTGTTTTGGCAGATTTTGCGAAAGGATTTAAAAATGAAAAAATTAACGGCAATATTTATGAGTGCTGTTATGTGCTTTTTGTTTGCAGGCTGCAGCAATGAAACAGCACAGAGCAGTGACGGACAGGCATCGACAGACAGCGTAAGCTCAGCAGAGGTTGAGATCCCTAAGCCCGACGGCTTCAAGGTTGACGGAACAAAGCTGATAGACGGTTACGGCGAAGAATTTGTAATGCGTGGAGTAAACCATGCTTATACCTGGTTTAAGAGCGATACAGACACTGCGCTTGAGGGTATAGAATATGTCGGCTCAAATACGGTTCGTCTTGTACTTTCCGACGGCGATCAGTGGGATAAGGTCTCAAGAGCCGAGCTTAAGAGCCTTATCAGAAAGTGCAAGAAGAAAAACCTTATAGCCGTACTTGAAATACATGACGGTGCAGGAAAGGACGAAGTTTCCTATCTTGAACACGCAGTGGATTACTGGATAGAAATGAAGGATCTGCTTGGCGAGAACAAGGCTTACACTATCGTCAATATAGCTAACGAGTGGTACGGAACATATAACGATCTTGAAACGTGGCGTGACGCTTATATCAATGCCGTAAAGAAACTGCGTGACGCAGGAATAGAGAATACACTGATAGTCGACAGTGCAGGCTGGGGACAGTGTGCAGACAGCGTTCTCAAATACGGAAACGAAATATTGAAGGCCGACAAGGACGCCAACACGATGTTTGCGGTACATATGTACGGCACGGCAGGCAAGAATGAAGAAACTGTAAAGAACACGATAGATACAGCTATAAAGAACAATCTCTGCCTGCTTATCGGCGAGTTCGGCTGGAAGCATACCGACGGTAATGTGGCTTATGATACTATCATGCAGTATTCAACAGAGAAGAATATCGGATACCTTGCTTGGTCGTGGAAGGGTAACGGCGATGATGTAAGCTATCTTGACGTTTCTCGTGACTGGTCAGGTGTAGATCTCACTACCGAGTGGGGCAAGCCGCTTGTTGAAGGTGAGTACGGCATAAAGAAAACATCAAAAACCTGTTCCGTTTATACAAAGTACGCTTCTGATGATACAAGCAGTGACGATGAAGCCGCAGAATAATATCACGGTATAAAACGGTTATATAAAATATACGCAGAAAAATTATTCGCAGAGCAGATTTAAAAGCTCTGCGAATTAATTTTTACAGCATTTTTCAGGGTAAATCATAAGGAGAGAATATGACCCACACTGTAACAGTCGGCGACAGAAAAATAACCTATGAGCTTACACGGAAAAAGGTAAAGAATATAAACCTCAGGATAAAGCCCAACGGCTCGGTTCACGTTTCGGCGTCAACCGCTGTTACAATAGCTGTGATTGAGCGTTTTATAAGGGAAAGAGCTGATTTTATACTCGGTGCAATAGATAAATTCAATGCAAAAAACGAGAACAGAAAAACCCTTTTTGTCAGCGGCGAAAAGCTAACGCTTCTCGGCACACAGCATATCCTGTATGTAAAAAAAGGCATCAGAAATTATGCTGCGGATTCTGACGGAAATATAACGCTGTACGTTACCGATACCGATGATTATGAGCTGAAATACAAGACATACATAACGTGGCTCAGGTCGCAGTGTCTGCCTCTTATGACACGTCTTTGCAAAAGAGCCTATGACGAGCATTACGGAAAGCTGGGTATAGATTTTCCCGCAATAAAGGTCAAGGATATGCGTTCACGCTGGGGAAGCTGTATACCGTCAAAGAAGATACTTACGTTCAACGTTCATCTTATGGAATATCCTCTGCCGGCGGCGGAATATGTCGTTGCCCACGAGTTCACACACTTTCTGCAGGCAAATCACAGTGCAAGGTTCTATGAAGAGCTTGCAAGGTATATGCCCGATTACAAGCAGAGGGAAAGAATACTTAAATAAACTGAAACAAAAACAGCAGGAAACCGCTCCTGCTGTCTTTTTTATTTACTTTCTTATAAACAGTACACCCAGCGTATTGGGTCCGCAGTGACTGCATACCGTACAGCCTGCCTCGGTTTCGAGTATCTCCTCGAATTTGCCAAGCTTCTTCACCGTTTTGTGCGCAATATCAATTATTTCCTTGTCGCTTGGCGAATGCGTGATGAATATACGCTTGTAATCAATATCATCTCTGCCCGAAAGACGCTCGGTGATGTATTTTTCTATACAAGCGGCATATTTGCCTCTGTATTTTTTGCCGACGCTCATCTTTCCGTCCTTGACCTCAATGCACGGACGGAGTGAAAGCAGATTTGCACCCAGTGCCGCCAGTGTCGAACATCTTCCGCCCTTTCTCAGAAAGTCGAGCTTTTCAATTACAAAGCTGGCTTCAACTTTGGATGTTAGGGCGTTCATCGCCTTTACAATATCCTCAGGGCTTTCGCCTGCCTGCGCCATTTCTGCTGCACGAAGCACGACCAGACCACTGCCTGTGGAAAGATTACGGCTGTCGATGATATAAACATTGTCAAAATTTTCTGCCGCAATGCAGGCATTCTGATAGCAGCTTGAAAAATCCGCACTTATATCAACGTGGATAACTACATCATATTCCTTGCTCAGCGGAGTAAACGCATCAATATAATCCGCAACGTTTACTGCGGCGGTAGAGGTCAGCGCACCGCCTGCCTTAACGTGTTCAAAAATATCCGACGGAGTTATCTCAACCCCGTCCTTATAGGACTTTCCGTCTTTTACAATATAAAGCGGAAGAATTTCAATGTCATACTTTTTAACAAGCTCCTCTGATAGATCGCAGGTGCTGTCGGCTGTTATCTTGATATTCATAGACACATTCCTTTCGTAAAAACGTTTTTATAAATTATATCATATTTTGTGACAAACGGCAATAGTTTTTGTGCAATTTAATGCTTTTTGATTTTTCCGCCGATATAAAAATGTCAGCCGCAGATAAGACAAAGCGGCTGACAAGGATTATTTACATTTTTTATGCAATGGCGAGTGCCGATACACCGAATTTGCTTGCTTTTCCTTCAAGACCCTTAGGTACGATTTTTACTGTATGTTCGCCTGCACTGTCAAAGCTCTTAAGCTCCGCACACTCGACATAGTTGCCCCAGCCGCCTGTGAAATCGGCGTTCAGGGTAGTAACAAGCTCATCGTCGATATAAACATCGGCGGTACAGCCTGCCTTTGTGTACTTGTGATAAAGAATGCCGATAGATTTTGCGTTTACTTTGAATGTAAGCGAGGTTGCGCTTATATCCGCATCGCTTGTACCCTTGAAGAGCCAGAAGCCGTCAAAACCGCCGAACTGCTGTTCATAATTTCCGAATGCGCCTGTTGCGGTCACATCTGTAGCGGATGAAGGCTGTATCAGCGAGCCGTTTTCGATAGGTGAGTCTGTTGCGGGATTTGTGAAATCGCTCTCACTGCCGCTTATGTTGTCAACGTCCTTGTCAACGTCTGAAATATATGCCTGAAGAAGCTGTGATACTATCTTATGACCTGGTACGTTGGGGTGAATATTATCGTCCGAAATATCCTTCCATACAATATCGCCGTGCTTTATAGTATCGAGAATCGTGTTTCTGTATGAAATCATCGGCAGGTCATAATGCTTTACTATCTCTGCGTGCTGATCCTGGAAGCTTGTACCGTCTTCCTGAGTAGTAGCAATTGTGATTATTGCAGGGTTTGTTGATGATTTCCAGATAGTCCTGAGCAGACCGTCATACGATTTCTTGTTACGCTCGGTGTTTTCTGTAGTATCGTTTACAGAAAATTCAACGAATACGAGGTCGGGGTTCTTTGAGAGCAGATCATTTGCTACTCTGTGTACGCCTATATATGAGCCTGTAGCGCCGATTCCTGCGTTGACATAATTGATCTTGGCATTCGAATAGGTCTTCTGTAACCAGTCAGCCGTGAGCTTTGCATAGCAAAGGTCGTTGCCGGCGCTTGTACCCTGTGTGATAGAGCCGCCGATGAAGCCTACCGTTACTTCTTCACCGTTTTTCAGTTTCTTTATTACGTTTGCAAGTCTTACCTTGTTGCCCTCGTTAAGACGTGACATATCTATCATATGCTGAGTAAGGTCGCCGTCAAGGGTGTACTTTGTGTAGTTTGCTTCCAAGTCCTTGGATTCCTCCTGTGAGCTTTCGTTTTTGCTTTCATCTTCCGAAGATGCGTCTGACGATGTCTGTGTACTTGTGTCTGAGCTTTCCGCAACCGATGAAGCGGATGTGCTGTCGCTGCTGCTTGTCGCATTGCCTGCACAGCCTGTTACGGATACTGCAAGCGCCGTTGCGATAAGTACCGCAAGTATTCTTTTCTTCATATTACTGCCTTTCGTTTAAGTTGATTAAGTTCTGTTAAGCGATTTTAAGGTAATCGCTTACACAAATATATCACTATTTTTACCGAATGTCAAGAATAATAGGCAAAATTTACTGAGCAATTTTTACATAATTCTGTTGAAAACTATACCGCAATATGTTAAAATAAATATAAACCGATTTAATTTCGGCACTATGATAAATTTAAGCGAGGAATTAAAATATGACGAACAGAAAGATCGTAAGCCCGTCCGACATGGCGTTCTCATACATGGGGAGAATTGACTTTTCAAAACCGGACAGCCCGTTGTTTATATACGCAGGCAGTATGGTCAGCACAAAGTTTACCGGCACTTCGGTAGGTATGATGATTTTTCCGCACCTTATATATAAGGTTACCTGGATAGGCGTTATCGTTGACGGCATTCAGTACAAGTTCGACCTCAACCATTCCGACACTCCGGTATATATACCGATAATCGACGGACTTGAGGACGGTGAGCATATTATTACCATATTCAAGAGAACAGCCGGCTCACATCATTATTTCAACTTCTGCGGACTTATGATAGATGAGAATGCGGAGGTAAGAGCGGAAAACCACGAATATGATATGAATATCGAGGTTTACGGCGACAGCGTTTCCGCAGGCGAGGTAGTAGAGGCAGTAAACTATTGCGAGCATACCGACCCTGAGCATATCAACCAGTTCGACAACAGCTGGTTTGCATATTCTCTACAGCTTGCAAGAAAGCTGAACGCCCGTATCAACTGCAACGCACAGGGCGGAATTTCGCTCATCAACGGCGCAGGCTATTTTGATAACTATGTCGGTATGGAAACCGTTTATAAGCAGATGGGCTATGAACCTCACTTTGAGCTTACCGAATGGGATTTTTCACGCTACACTCCCGATTATGTTATAATCGCACTGGGACAGAATGACGCAAACCCCGACCCTAAGCGTATTTACGAAAAAGAATACCGTGAAAAGTGGAAAAGCGTATATAAGAATATGGTGCTTGACCTTAACGAAAAATACGGCGGCAAGGCAAGGTTTATCGTTATAACCACTGTACTTATGCACGAGCCTACATGGGACGATGCTCTTGACGAAATAGTAAGCGAGCTTGCAATGGACAATGTAAAACGTTTCAAATTCAGAAGAAACGGTGCGGCAACGCCCGGACATCCCCGCATCCCCGAGCAGACAGAGATGGCTGATGAACTGTACGGCTTTATAACCGGATGGGAAAGCTGATTGTCAATCTGCACAAAAAGATAGGTTGAAACAAGGCACAATTCATAAAATCGGCACAAATCTATTGAAAGCTTTTGGGAATTGTGCTATTATTAAAAAAGTAAAATAAAATGTTAGGAGTATCTGTTATGGCTATTAATGTGCCTAAGGAATATGAAGTTCCCCTTTATCTTTTCCATCAGGGAAAGAACGCCGAAGCATATAAGCTGTTTGGCTCTCATTTTGCCGAAAAAGACGGCGTGAGAGGCGTTGTTTTCAGAGTATGGGCACCAAAGGCTGCTGATGTCAGCGTCGTAGGTGATTTCAATCACTGGAACCGTGAAGAAAGCTATATGAAAAAAATCAGCGACGGCGGTATTTGGGAGCTTTTTATCCCCGGACTCAAGAAGTTTGATAATTACAAATACAGCATAAAGACCGAAAGAGGACAGATAAAGCTGAAGGCCGATCCCTACGGTTATCATATGGAAACACGTCCAAATACCGCTTCAAAGGTGTATGATATTTCCGGCTACAACTGGAAAGATTCAAAGTGGATGGATGAGAAGAAGACGAAGGACGTATACCGTTCTCCTATGAATATATACGAGGTACACCTCAACTCGTGGTTTACAAAGACCGATGAGGAGGAGCTGTTCAGCTATATGCAGCTTGCAGAAAAGCTCGTTCCTTATGTCAAGGAAATGGGTTATACCCATATCGAGATGATGCCTATAGCCGAGTTCCCGTTTGACGGTTCGTGGGGATACCAGCAGATAGGCTATTACGCTCCCACATCACGTTTCGGCACTCCCTCTGATTTTATGGAATTTGTAGATTACTGCCACACTCACGGAGTAGGCGTTATTCTCGACTGGGTACCGGCACATTTCCCCAAGGATGCGGCAGGACTTTACGAGTTTGACGGCGATTACTGCTATGAATATTCCGACCCCAACAAGCGTGAGCATTATAACTGGGGTACAAGAGTTTTCGACTGGGGCAAGCCCGAGGTGCAGTCGTTCCTTATTTCAAATGCTAACTACTGGCTTTCCGAATATCATATAGACGGTCTGCGTGTCGATGCGGTAGCTTCTATGCTTTACCTTGACTATGACAGGCAGGGCGGAGCGTGGACGCCCAACAAGAACGGCGGAAACGAGAATCTTGAGGCTGTCGATTTCCTTCAGAACCTCAACTCCTGCCTTTTCTCACGGCACCCGGGACTTCTGATGATAGCGGAAGAATCGACCGCATGGCCTATGGTTACAAAGCCTGTCGATATTGGCGGTCTTGGCTTCAACTTCAAGTGGAATATGGGCTGGATGAACGATATGCTTTCATATATGTCAATGAGCCCCGAGTACAGACAGTACAACCATGACAAGCTGACCTTCTCGTTCTATTACGCATTCTCCGAAAACTACATATTGCCGATTTCACACGATGAGGTGGTTTACGGCAAGTGTTCAATGCTTGACAAGATGAGCGGACCGAGAGAAAAGCGTTTCGCATCTCTCAGAACGTTCCTTGCATATATGACAGCACACCCCGGTAAGAAGCTGATGTTCATGGGTCAGGAATTCGCACAGTTCAAGGAATGGAATTACAAGACAGGTCTTGACTGGGATATTCTGAAATTCCCCGAGCATTCACAGTATCAGTCGTTCGTAAAGGCTATGAACAAGTTCTATCTCGATAACAAGCCTTTATGGGAGATTGATTACGACTGGAGCGGCTTCAGCTGGATTTCAAACGATGACAACAAGAACAGCGTCATAGTATTCAGACGTATTGCGTCAAACGGTGACGAGCTTATCGCAGTATGCAACTTCCTGCCGAATGAACACGAGCAGTACAGCTTCGGCGTTCCTTATTATGCCGACTATAAGGAAGTGTTCACGACAGACGATAAGAAGTTCGGCGGCGACAGCGACGGCAACGCTTCATATACCGCACAATGCGAGGGTATGCACGGACTTGAGTATTCAATAACAATGAAGATACCCGCAATGTCCGCAGTATTCCTAAAGCCCGTCAACAAGCGCAGCCCCGAAAGCGACAAGCCGAAGCCCGAAAAGGCGGAAAAGCCTGCAAAAACCGCAGAGAAAAAGGCTGAAACACAGGCGCAGAAAACGGCGCAGAAAACCGCCGCAAAGCCCGGAGCTTCCGCAAAGAAACCGGCGGCAAAGAAAGCAAATACGGCGAACCGTAAGAAAAACGGCAAAGCTAAGAAATAAATAACGGAGGAACTTATTTATGAAACATGTAAAAAAGGAATGTGTGGCAATGTTGCTCGCAGGCGGTCAGGGAAGCAGACTTTACGCTCTGACAAAGGATATGGCAAAGCCTGCCGTTCCTTACGGCGGCAAATACAGAATCATTGATTTCCCGCTTTCAAACTGCGTAAACAGTGGTATTGACACAGTAGGCGTACTTACACAGTATCAGCCTCTGGTGCTTAACGAATATATCGGCAACGGTCACCCCTGGGGACTTGACAGAGTTCACGGCGGCGTTCATGTACTGCCACCTTATGAATCGTCATCGGGTAAGTCGTGGTATGAGGGTACGGCAAACGCTATTTACCAGAATATCAGCTTTATCGACAGATACAACCCCGAATATGTTGCTGTGCTTTCGGGCGACCACATCTACAAGATGAACTATAACAAGATGCTCGAATTCCACAAGGCACATAATGCAGACGCTACTATAGCCGTTCTTGAAGTGCCGTGGGAGGAAGCACCCCGTTTTGGCATAATGAGTGCAGACGAGAACGATGTGATTTACGAATTTGCTGAGAAGCCCGCACAGCCTAAATCAAACCTTGCCTCAATGGGCGTTTACATATTCTCTTGGCAGAATCTGAAAAAGCACCTTATCGCCAACGAAAATGACGAGGGCGCAAGCAAGGACTTCGGTAAGAATATTATCCCTGCAATGCTGGCAGAGGGCAACAAGCTCGTTGCTTATCACTTTGACGGCTACTGGAAGGATGTCGGAACTATCGACAGCCTGTGGGAAGCAAATATGGATCTTCTTAATCCCAACGTTCCTCTGGAGCTTCACGATTCAAGATGGAGAATTTATTCGAGAAACCCTGTAATGCCTCCTCATTACGCAAGCCCCCAGAGCGTTATCCAGAACTCTCTTATTTCTGAGGGCTGCAACATTGAAGGTCATATCGACTTCTCGGTGCTGTTCGCAGGTGTAACCATCGAACCCGGTGCAGTCGTGCGTGACAGTATCATAATGCCGAACACCACGATAAAGAAGGGTGCGGTAGTTGAATATGCTATTGTCGGTGAGGATTGCGTAATAGGTGAAAACGTCAAGGTCGGTGCAAGACCCGAGTCTATCGAGGACAAGGATACATGGGGCGTTGCAGTAATCGGACACGGCGTAACAGTAAGCGACAATGCGGAGATCAAGCCTAAGGCAATGATCTCGGCTGATGTGTGAACGGGAGGAGAAAACAGAAATGGCTAATATGGCAAATGTACTCGGTCTGATTTTTGCTAATATGCACGAGCAGAGCGTAGCCGATCTTACAAAAAAGCGCACACTTGCAAGTGTGCCCTTCGGCGGCAGATACAGAATGATAGATTTCCCGCTGTCAAATATGGTAAACAGCGATATTGACAACGTAGGCATCATCACAAAGGATAACTACTTATCGCTTATGGATCACTTAGGATCCGGCGATGAATGGGATCTTTCAAGAAAAACAGGCGGTATGCACCTGCTTCCCCCTTATGGAAACAGCAACGCTCTTTACAGAGGCAGACTTGAGGCTATGGCTCAGGTAAAGCCCTTTATCGAAAGCTCAAACGCAGAATATGTACTGCTTTCAGACGCAGATGTAGTGGCAAATATCGACTACAGACCTATAATTGATTTCCACGAGAAAAACGGTGCAGACATTACTGTTGTATACGGCAGAGGAACATTCACAACAGAGCAGACAATGACAAAGACCGTTCTTGCTGTAAATTCCGACAACGTTATATATGATGTTCTTATCCGCCCTGAGATCAGCGGCGAACACAATGTAAGCCTTAATATGTTCGTTGTAAGCAAGGACTTCCTGCTCAACGAGATTCGTGACGCAGAAAGCCGTAACCTCTACAGCTTCGAGATAGACGTACTGCAGAAGAAGCTTCACGAGATAAAGGTACTCGGCTACAAGTTCGACAAGCCCTTCGCACAGATTGACAGTATGGATACATACTTCAAAACAAATATGAAGCTCGTTGACAAGAGCCTGCGTGATCACCTATTTATGAGCGACGCTCCTATCTATACAAAGGTAAGAGATGACGCCCCTGCAAAGTACGGCATTGACGCAGATGTTAAGAATTCTCTTGTTGCCGACGGTTGCGTTATCGAGGGTACGGTTGAGAACTGTGTTCTGTTCAGAGGCGTAAAGATCGAAAAGGGCGCAAAGGTCAAGAACTGCATACTTATGCAGGATACGACAGTAGGCGCAAAGGCTGAGATGAACTTCGTCATCACAGATAAGAACGTTACTATCAGCGAGTACCGTTCGCTTGCAGGAACAGAAACATATCCCGTATTTGTAAATAAGGGTGCAACAGTTTAATTGCCCGACAAAAAATGTCCGCCTTTGCGGATAAATACGACTTCAGAGATTCCGGTTTGTTTTCAGACCGGGATCTTGTTTTTTGCATTTGCAAAATGTCGCAATATGCCGATTTTGCCGTGAAATGCGTTTGTTTTGCCTGACGGATTGAAAAAGTTAGAGTAAAAGGGTATTATATATAAAATAAAGAAACGCATTTGTTTCATAAGCAGGACTATACATTGATTGTCAACAGGGGGAATTTTTATGAAGAAATGTCCTTATTGTGCTGAGGAAATACAGGATGACGCAATAATCTGCCGCTATTGCCATTCCGATCTTCAAAAAGGGCAGGCATCTGTTATCAGACCTCAGGCACCGATAAGTCAGCCGTACCAACCGCAGACACAGTACTCTACATACGGCACGATGTCAATGCACACAAAAAAAGTGCTGTATTGCTGTCTGGCACTTGCAATTTCGCTCTTTGTGTCGCTCGGTATGTTCTTTACGCTTTTCACGCTGAACGGTTTGTCGCTGATAGGAGCGAGCAGCATAGGAAGCGTATCAGCCTTTAATGCTATTGACAGGGTGGTAAAGCTGGTCGAGATTATGGGCGGAACCAATGCGAATTATTTGTCTGATACGACCAGAGGCATACTCGGACTGTTTGTTTTTATCTGCATAGGACTTTGCGTAATGGTCATAATATGGTGCGTTTATTTTATTAAAGGAATCACCAAAATATCAAATGACCCGCAGGAGAGCCTTTATTGCTTTAAAAACACCTGCCTTGTAAATGCAGTGATCAATATCGGTTCGTTTGTTATAATCGTACTGTGGAATTTGGCTGTATCGGCAAACACGAGCAGTTCATCGACCGATTATTTCTCAAGCTATACCACAAAGCTGATTGCAATGGATATTCAACCGAATATATTCATTTTCGCAATAGCGGGCATTGCCGGCGTTATAGTTATTTTAAAGCTGAACGGAATTGTTTACAAGCTGAGCAAATATGAAGATGAACCGGAATCATATTATGACGAACAGGACGCTTCGTGGAGCTGCACAAGATGCGGTGTGTATAATAAAATTCAGAATGATTACTGCAGTAACTGCGGTAAGAAAAGAGAATAAATAAGAATTGCTTGAAATCCGGACGCAACTAAACGTCTTGACGGCAGGCTTGCCCCGTATGAAATATTGCTGTGATTTTGACACCGCCGCAGGAGAAATTCTGCGGCGGTTTTACTGTAAATAACTATCGGCAGGAGGTAATATTCCTCAAAGCCTGAGGAAAAATAACAGAGGCATAGCTTCGAAGGTAATCCGAACGGGATAAAACTGCTCTGTTTTCGGCATTACAGTAAGACCGCAGAAAGTTTTTTGCGGAAATTGCCTATTTACAAACCGAATTCAAAGTGCTATAATAGTAATATTGAACAATAGCATCATATTGTCGCCGTTTGCGGACGGCTGAAAAGTATGATGCAACGAAAAGTCAAAGGATAAAAATGAATTTCAGAAAAATTAATATAATTACCGGTCATTACGGCTCGGGTAAAACAAATGTATCCGTCAATATGGCACTTGATCTTGCAGAAAAAGGCGAGAAGGTAACCGTTGTCGATCTCGATATAGTAAACCCTTATTTCAGAACAGCCGATTTCAAGGAGCTGTTCGGGGAGCATAATATCAGCCTTACCGTACCGACCTATGCAAACTCAAACCTTGACATACCCGCTCTCGGCTTTGATATGAACGGTATCGCTGACAGGGAAGGCTATATTATTATCGACGTGGGCGGCGATGACGAGGGCGCAAAGGCTCTTGGCAGATACAGAAAAGTATTTGAAAAGTACGACACGCAGATGCTGTACGTTATCAATCGTTGCAGGTATCTCACAAAAGAACCTGCAGAGGCTTTACAGCTGATGTATGAGATTGAGAACGCATCGGGTATGAAGTGTGACGGAATAATCAACAACACGAATCTCGGTCGGGAAACCGACAGGGATATAGTTCTCGGCTCGGTCGCTTATGCGGATGAGGTGTGCCGTGAGGCAGGACTTCCGCTTGTGGCTGTAACTGCCGAGGCAGGCTATCTTGACGGTATAGACAAAGCCTATCCCGTAAATATATATGTCAAGAAGCTGTGGGAAGAATTCGGCGATGAAGCCGAAAAATAAAGCTGTTTCCTTACCGAAATCTGATTAGAACTGAATGGTAAGCCGAATAAAACTTTAGGCGAAAGGAAAGGTCAAGAAATATGGCAAAAATGAAAGTGGATTTTGACCGCTGTAAAGGCTGCGGACTGTGCACAACAGCCTGTCCGAAGAAAATAGTCGCTTTACAGACGGAAAAGCTCAACAAGAAGGGCTACTACACAGCCGTATGTACAGATGACGATGCTTGCATCGCCTGTGCGCTGTGCGCTATGATGTGCCCTGACTGCGCTATCACTGTAGGAGGTGACGACAATGGCTGAAAAGAGTCTTATGAAAGGTAACGAAGCGCTTGCAGAAGCCGCTATAAGAGCCGGCTGTAAATGCTTTTTCGGTTACCCTATAACACCTCAGACGGAAATTTCGGCATATCTGTCAAAGAGAATGCCCAAGGTAGGCGGCGTATTTTTACAGGCAGAGTCGGAGGTTGCGGCTATAAATATGGTTTATGGCTGTGCAGGCTCCGGTATCAGATGTATGACATCATCATCTTCTCCCGGAATTTCGCTTAAAACAGAGGGAATAAGCTACATAGCAGGCTCTGATTTACCCTGCGTTATCATTGACGTACAGCGAGGCGGTCCCGGTCTTGGCGGTATCCAGCCGTCACAGGCGGATTACTGGCAGATAACACACGCACTCGGTCACGGCGACTTCCACGCTATCGTATTCGCACCTGCGTCTGTGCAGGAGATGGTGGATACGGTAACTAAGGCTTTCGACCTTGCCGACGAGTACAGAATGCCTGCAGTTATCCTTGCAGACGGACTTCTCGGTCAGATGATGGAGCCTGTTGCCTTTGAGGATACCGAGATAAAGATGTCCGATGCGTCAAAGAAGCCGTGGGCTGCCTGCGGTCACGGCAACAAGAGAAAGCACAACATAATCAACTCTCTTTATTTAAAGCCCGATCAGCTTGAGGATAATGTTAGAGAAAGATTTGAAAGATATGAAGACCTGAAGGCAAAGCATACGGAGGCTGTCAGCGACTACTGCGAGGATGCAGATACTGTTGTTGTGGCTTACGGCTCGACCGCAAGACTTGCAAAATCGGCAGTCGAAGCGGCAAGAAAAGAGGGCCTTAAGGTCGGCATAGTAAGACCGATAACTCTCTGGCCTTATCCTGCAAAGGAAATTGCCGAAGCGTGCAGGAATGCGAAGAATGTTCTTTGCGTGGAGATGTCTATGGGTCAGATGGTTGACGATGTAAAGATCGCTCTCAACTGCTCAAAGCCTGTCGAGTTCTACGGAAGGACAGGCGGTGTTATCCCGAAGCCTGCAGAAATACTTGCAAAGTTAAGAGAAATGGGAGGTAAAAACTAATGCCTGAATTTAAAAGACCTCACGCTCTGGCAGACGTGACCACCCACTATTGCCCCGGCTGTACTCACGGTATAGTACACAGACTTGTAGCCGAAGTAATTGACGAAATGGGTATCGAGGGCGAAACTATCGGTGTTTGTCCTGTCGGATGCTCGGTTATGGCTTATGATTATTTTGAATGCGATATGCTTGAAGCTTCGCACGGACGTGCTCCTGCGGTAGCTACCGGTATCAAGAGAGCTAACCCAGATAAGTTCGTATTTACATATCAGGGTGACGGCGACCTTGCGGCTATCGGTACGGCTGAGATCGTTCACGCCGCTACAAGAGGCGAAAATATCACTGTTATATTTATCAACAACACGACCTACGGTATGACAGGCGGTCAGATGGCGCCTACGACACTTCCCGGTCAGATAACGCAGACGACCCCATACGGCAGAAATCCCGATGTTGAGGGCTTCCCCGTAAGAGTATGCGAAATGCTGTCTACGCTCAGCGGTGTTGCGCTTGCCGAGCGTGTAACGGTTATCGACCCCAAGAATATAAACATTGCCAAAAAGGCAATCAGAAAGGGATTTGAGTTCCAGAAGAACAAGCAGGGCTTCTCTATAATCGAGGTTCTTTCTACTTGTCCTACAAACTGGGGCATGACTCCGATAGAGGCGCTTGACAGAGTCCGCACAGAGATGATTCCTTACTATCCTTTAGGTGTATTCAAGGAGGGTGCGATAAGATGACAAACGAAATTCTTCTTGCCGGATTCGGCGGACAGGGCATACTGTTTATGGGAAAAATGCTCGCATATTTCGGACTTTACGAGAACAAGGAAGTTTCGTGGCTTCCGTCCTACGGTCCTGAAATGCGTGGCGGTACCTGCAACTGCTCGGTATGTGTAAGCGACGATCCTATCGGCTCACCTCTTGTCGATACACCGAATACGCTTATCGTTATGAATACTCCGAGCTATGACAAGTTTATCGGCTCGGTTGTGCCGGGCGGTACTGTTATCATTGACAGCACGCTTGTTGACGCAAAGTGCGACAGAACAGACATCAATGTTTATTATGTTCCCGCAACAGCTCTCGCAAACGAGCATGATATGAAGGGTCTTGCCAATATCATTCTTGTCGGCAAGCTGCTCAAGGAAACAAACCTTACTTCTATGGAAACGGTTAAAAAGGCTATGGAAAAGGTTATCCCGCCTAAGAAAGCTCATCTTATAGATGCCAACATCAAGGCAATAGAACTCGGCATGGCTCAATAACGGCGGCTGTGAGCCGCTTCAAATTCGCCGTTCCGATTGTTGCCGATATGTGTAACAAGCGTTATCGGCGGTTACAATATGATAATACAGATTCAGAATTTGGCGATTATGCAAAACCGAATATAAAGGAAATCCACTGCTTTCGGGCGGTGGATTTTTTGCGGCGGCTGTGAGCCACATCAAATTCCGACCTTTTTAAAGGTCGGTGAGCGGCTGAGAAAGGTGAAACGGTCGGGAATAAACGATATTTTTGACTTGTTACGTCCTGCGGCTGTGAGCCGCTTCAAATTCGCCGTTCAGATTGTTGCCGATATGCTTAATAAGCGTTATCGGCGGAGGCAATTTGATAGTGCAGATTCAGAATTTGGCGATTTTAAAAAACCGAATATAAAGAAAATCCACTGTCCGAAAGCAGTGGATTTTTTGCGGCGGCTGTGAGCCACATCAAATTCCGACCTTTTTAAAGGTCGGTGAGCGGTTGGGAAAGGTGAAACGGTCGGGAATAAACAATATTTTTGACTTGTTACGTCCTGCGGCTGTGAGCCGCTTCAAATTCGCCGTTCCGATTGTTGCCGATATGCGTAACAAGCGTTATCGGCGGAGGCAATTTGATAGTGCAGAATCAGAATTTGGCGATTTAGAAAAACCGAATATAGAGGAAATCCACTGCTTTCGGGCGGTGGATTTTTTGCTTTGTACCTGCTTTTGGGTATGATAGATCCTGAAAACTGTAATTTGGGAAATTAGGTTAGCCGTTCACTGACGTGGTTGTCTTTATATATAGAAGAAAGCCGTTTCGATTTCTCAAAACGGCTTTCAAAGCAAGTAGGTTATTTGGCAGGCGTCCCATTCTCCTGCATCTCTCGGGATTACTCCCTGTCAAACCATCGGCGTGTGGATGGGGACGAAATCTTCCACCTCAAATAACCCTTTCTTATCCTACTCAAATTATACCATACTTATTCGGATTTGTAAAGAATTTTTTTGTTTTTTATCAATCTGTTCCACTCTTTATCGTTAATCTTCATAAATGTTATTATAGAATTTTTGTAAGTTATGTTATCGCTTGATGTGACAAGTCTTAAAATTGTTTTAAACGGAATTCCTTCATCTTCAAATGATTTAAGCAGCAGTGCTGTTCTCGGTTTGTTAGCTTCGATTATATATTCCGGATTTTTGACGATTTCAGACATATATTTGCAATATTTTTCGTAATCATCGGGATGCCTGCTTTTTATATGCTGTATTCGCTCATCGGTTATAATGACTTCATCTGTCACTATATCCTCTGCAACGCATTTATAGATTTCAATATCGATTTTACCTATTGTGAACACATCGTTGCCACCAATTCTTTTTAATTCAATTATATCACGCACTGCAAATTTGTCAATATTTAATTCAGATTAAGCCGATACACTGATTACGGATTAAAACCAATAAAATAGAATGCCGGCAGTAAAAATCAACAAACAAAACTTGAAATTAAATTCATAATTCGTATAAAAATTTATATAAAACACTTGACAAGTTATGAAGAATGTGCTACAATATAGTCACAGTCGGAAACAGGCTGTTGAGATAGAAATTGAAATAGATATTTGAATATGAAAGGGATGATCGTCAAAAATGAGTAAAAGCGTATACAGTCTTGTACTGACCGATGAGATAGTACGGGCGATAGACTCTCTTGCGTACAGAATGAACACCAGCCGCTCGGCACTGATAGACAGGATACTTGCCGAAAAGCTGTCGATGCAGACGCCGGAGATACGGATGCGTAACATAATGGAAAATATCGGCAGTTTTTTTGACGATGAGATTTTCCGCTTGCAGACTGCGGCGGGCGATGGAGGAATGCTTATAAAAAGCCCGTTGCCTTATAAATACAAGCCGACTATACGTTACTCCGTAGAACTGCTCAGAGAGGACAGGTATCTGGGCAGGCTGAAGGTCAGCTTCAGAACGCAGAATATGGCGCTGATGGAGCTGATGAACGATTTCCTGACCTGCTTTGCAAATATAGAACGCAGACATTTGTCACGCTTTGACGGAATTGACGTGGTGATGCAGATAGACAACGATAAGATGGTAAGGATGCTCAACAAGCCTCTCATCAAGGACGGAAGGAGCGTCAGCGACCCGAATCTTATCGCAGAGGCTATTGCGGATTATGTCAATTTTCTTGACAGGGCAATCAAGCTCTATTTCGAAAACGCAGACAACAGAAAGCAGGCGGTTTCGCTTGTGGATTCACTTTATAATGAGCGTATCAAGACATTGAAGGTTATCCTGTGATGCCTTGTACAAACGAAGAAAGGATGATGTGATATGCTTAACACAAACAATCTGACACAGAAATCAATGGAAGCTATAAGCACTGCACAGAGTATAGCTGTTTCATATCAGAACATGAACATAGAACAGCAGCATATTCTTCTTGCACTGCTTCAGGCTGAGGACGGACTTATTCCTCAGCTTATAAAGAAGATGGGTGCTGACGCTTCACAGCTGACAAGGCTCACAGAGCAGAGCGCCGCAGGAATTCCGAAGGTAACGGGCAGCGGCAGAGATCCTGAAAAGGTATATGTATCTCCCGATGTTGATAAGGCATTTACAGCCGCTGAGGAAAAAGCAAAGCAGATGAAGGACGAGTATATCTCGGTAGAACATCTGTTCATAGGACTTCTTGAAAAGCCGAACTCACAGCTTAAGGACATTTTCGCAAAGTGCGGAATTACCGAAAAGGCATTCTTACAGGCACTTGAACAGGTTAGGGGCAGTGTGCGTGTTACCGGACAGAATCCTGAGGAAACCTACGATGTGCTTAAAAAGTACGGTCAGGATTTAACGGAACTGGCACGGCAGAACAAGCTCGACCCCGTTATCGGCAGAGATACTGAGATAAGGAACGTTATCCGTATTCTTTCCCGTAAGACAAAGAACAACCCCGTGCTGATAGGCGAACCCGGTGTAGGTAAAACAGCTATCGCCGAGGGACTCGCACTGCGTATAGTGCGTGGAGATGTTCCTGAAAACTTAAAGGAGCGCCAGATATTCTCGCTTGATATGGGTGCGCTTGTTGCAGGCGCAAAGTACAGAGGCGAATTTGAGGAAAGACTTAAAGCGGTATTGCAGACCATAAAGAAATCCGAAGGTCAGATAATACTGTTCATAGATGAGCTTCATACCATAGTAGGCGCAGGCAAGACTGACGGTGCAATGGACGCAGGAAATCTGCTGAAGCCTCTGCTTGCAAGAGGCGAGCTTCACTGCATAGGTGCGACAACGCTTAACGAGTACAGACAGTACATTGAAAAGGATGCCGCCCTCGAAAGACGTTTCCAGCCGGTAATGGTAAACGAGCCTACGGTAGAGGATACTATTTCTATACTGCGTGGCTTAAAGGAACGTTACGAAGTGTTCCACGGCGTAAAGATTCACGACTCGGCGCTTATCGCCGCCGCAACGCTGTCTGACAGATACATTTCGGACAGATTCCTGCCCGATAAGGCGATAGACCTTGTTGATGAAGCGTGTGCGCTCATCAAGACAGAAATGGAATCTATGCCGTCAGAGCTTGACGACATCCGCAGAAAGATAATGCAGCACGAGATAGAAGAAGCCGCTCTCAAAAAGGAAACCGACCGTATCTCAGTTGAGCATCTTGCCGAGGTACAGCAGGAGCTTGCCGAAATGCGTTCAAAGTTCAACGAGATGAAGGCAAAGTGGGAGAACGAGCGTAATGCCATCTCAAAGGTACAGAAACTGCGTGAGGAGATTGAAAGCACCAACAGCCTTATTGAGCAGGCTGAAAGAAGCTACGATCTGAACAAGGCGGCAGAGCTTAAATACGGCAAGCTCCCTCAGTTACAGAAGGAGCTTGAGGAAGAAGAAAAGCTGGCAGAGCAGTCAAAGTCCGCATCTATGTTGCACGATAAAGTTACAGAGGAAGAGATTGCAAAGATTATCTGCCGCTGGACAGGTATCCCTGTTTCAAAGCTGATGGAGGGCGAGCGTGAAAAACTGCTCCACATGGAAGATATACTTCATAAGCGTGTAATAGGTCAGGACGAGGCTGTCGAAAAGGTAAGCGAGGCTATACTGCGTTCAAGGGCAGGCATCGCAAATCCCGATCAGCCTATAGGCTCGTTCCTGTTCTTAGGTCCTACCGGTGTTGGTAAGACGGAGCTTGCAAAGGCTCTTGCCGAGGCTCTGTTTGACGATGAACACAGCATGGTTCGTATTGATATGTCGGAGTACATGGAGAAATTCAGCGTGAGCCGTCTTATCGGTGCGCCTCCAGGATATGTCGGATATGAGGAGGGCGGTCAGCTTACCGAAGCGGTAAGAAGAAAACCCTACTCGGTCGTACTTCTTGACGAGGTAGAAAAGGCTCATCCCGATGTGTTCAATATCCTGTTACAGATTCTCGATGACGGCAGAATCACCGATTCTCAGGGCAGAACGGTAGACTTCAAGAATACTATTATCATTCTGACAAGTAACCTCGGCTCATCGTATATCCTTGATGGTATCAACGATAAAGGCGAGATTTCCGAAGAAGCAAAAAACGAGGTCAACAAATTGCTTAAAACGCAGTTCAGACCCGAATTCCTCAACCGTCTTGATGAGATCGTATTCTACAAGCCGCTCCGTAAGGACGAGATTTCCGGTATTGTCGATCTTATGCTCGGCGAGCTTAAGAAACGTCTTGCCGATAAGGAAGTAGGCTTTGCTATTACAGATGCCGCAAAGGACTATGTAATCAACAACGGCTTTGACCCCAACTACGGCGCAAGACCGCTCAAGAGATTCATACAGCGTAAGATAGAAACGCTTATCGCAAGAAAGCTGATAGCCGATGATGTAGCACCCGGCAGTACGCTGACGGTAGACTATGACGGCGAAAAGCTGATTTGCAGTGAGAGCTGATAAATGAATTACGGTCACGGGCAACAGTCCGTGACCGTAATTTTGTACTATAAACAGTACAACCTCCGCCGGAAATATAGACAAGCGGTTATCGGCGTGCTAAAATATATAGTGTAAGGAGTGATATTTTGAGAAAGAAAATAACGGCGGTGCTGACTGCGCTTGTAATGCTTACAGGCTGTACGGCAAATGCACCGGTTTTATCGGAAAATGCTTCATCTTCATCCGGCTTATCGTCGGAAAACGCTTCATCTTCATCCGGCTTTTCGTCGGAAAATGCCTCATCCTCATCCGACTTTTCGTCGGAAGTATCAGCTGAAGGCTCATCATACAGCGAAACGCAGAGCGTTACCAAAGAAAACGACAATGTAAATAACCTTGACAGCGATGAGATGAAGGTGCATTTTATTGATGTCGGACAGGGCGACAGCATTTTCATCGAACTGCCGAACACAAAGACAATGCTTATAGATGCGGCTGAAAATGAATATGCGGACAGGATAACCAACTATATTTATTCCTGCGGATACAATACGCTTGATTATGTTGTCGCCACTCATCCGCACAGCGACCATATCGGCGGTATGGCTGACGTTATCGGTGCGTTTAATGTCGAAAATGTTATATTGAGTCCCGCAACGCACACGACAAAGACGTATACGAATATGCTTAAGGCGATAGACGACAGCGGTGCTAAGGTAAAAATCGGAGTAGCCGGAACGGAGATTTTCTCTGACGGCGATTTGTCGGCGGTTGTGATTGCACCTGTTACGGAGGACTACAGCGACCTTAACAACTCGTCCGTTATGGTGATGCTGACATATAGGGATAACAAGTTTTTATTCACAGGCGATGCGGAAAACGGCGAGGAAAACACTATTACAGCCGATATAGATTGTGATGTGCTGAAGGTCGGCCACCACGGAAGCAGTACCTCGACAAGCAGAGCTTTTCTGACAGCGGCAAGCCCCGAATATGCGGTCATATCCTGCGGTATGGGCAATTCATACGGACATCCGCACACCGAAACGCTCGACAGGCTGAAAGGTGCAGGAGTGAAGATATACCGCACCGATCTGCAGGGCGATATAATAATGACCTGTGACGGCGAAAAAATAACCGTGAATGTTGATTCGGCATCATCAGACGGGCAGGCGAGCGGCATATATGTGCTGAATACGAAATCAATGAAGATACACCGTGCGGATTGTTCCTCCGTTGCCAAGATAGACAGCAAGAATTTAAAACGAACAAATGACTATGACGGGGCGATAGCGGCAGGCTATACGCCGTGTATGGTATGCAGTCCCGAAAAAAGCTGAAACGGAAAATGCTTCTGCTGTTTTACAAAACGGCAGGAGCATTTTTGCATAAATTGTTCCGAACAGGTTGACAATACCACATTCCTGTGCTAAAATAAAGTTGCGACACAATTCAATATTTAAACTGTACAAGTATTCATTTTTACTACGGTAAAAGTGCATGCTCTATTTTCATATACTTGTACAGGATATGAATTGTGTCGCAGCAATCGGAGTTGTGCATTTTTCGGTGCGTGGCTTCGGCTGCGCACTTTTTTATTTCAGAAAGGAATATAAAAATATGAAAGCGAAGAAATTTTTAGCGGTTGCTACAGCAGTAGCACTTGTGATTTCGTTGACAGCCTGCGCAGGCACAGGCAATGTTCAGGCAAGCAGTGCGGATAAAAATACATCGGATATAATAGATAGTGCTACTTCTTCAGTTGACGAACATACAAGTACAGAATCTGTAGAGGAAACGTCATCAGGAAATGATAACGCTAACGATGAAAGCACCATAACGGAATCATCGGAAACTTCAGTAGCTGACGCAACATCTTCAATTCCTATGAAAGAAGAAAAAATTGAAGAAAGAGATGTGTATGATGAAGACGGTAATGTGGTTGATAAAATAAAGGTTAAGGTGGTTGACGGGGTTACTTATACTGTAGGGGAAAAGTCAGATGATAAGTGTATACTTGATGGTGTTCCGCTTTTTACTAATGACCCTGAGTTTCCTTCAGGTGATGTTATTACCATGATGCAAATAGTGCTATATAATTCAGGAATAACTATTTCTCAAAAAGATATTTTTGAAAAATATATAGAGTATAATACTCCGGATGAATGGTACGAGGAGAATGGTATTAAGTATGGACCTGAAATAACAAAATTGCTTCAAGACCCTCGGCTAGAACCATCTAAATTTGAGAATAGAAGTCTTGGCGCTGTTGAAAAATACTGTAAAAAATTCTTTGAAGAACAAGGAAAGAACATTTATAATTTAGCTTATGACTTTAACGATACTACAGAATTTAAGATAGTAAAAAACTTATTACTAAATGAAAAACTCCCAATGATTCAGACTACACAACCATCTGATTTGGTATGGGAGTGGATGGCTAAAGATCTTGCTGGAATTGAAGTACAGCAAGGAGTATTTGGTGGTTGGGAATCTTCAGTAGTTATAGGATATTCGGGAGAAAAATTGATAACCTACGATGTTTCTAACGGTAAGATTAAATATAATGAGAAGGAAATAATAGATATAAGGTCATTAGAGCCAAGAGATGCGGTCGAATAACAACTAGTGCTTGATGAGTATAAATTAACCGTCCTATGCTGACACATAGGGCGGTTATTATCTTACTCAATATTCTGTATCTGCTCTCTTATCTTCTCAATCTCGCTCTTCATATCCACAACAAGTCTTGTTATGCGTATATCTGCCGCCTTTGAGCCGATAGTGTTTGTTTCCCTGTTGATTTCCTGCACCAGAAAATCAAGCTTTCTGCCTATCTCCTTGTCGCTGTCGAGCATTGAGCGCAGCTGTGAAAGGTGTGAGTGCAGACGTACCGTTTCTTCGTCAACGGCTGTCTTTTCGGAGAATATAGCCGCCTCGGTGAGTATTCTCTGCTCGTCAATATCCGATGAGCCGAGTATCTCTTTGAGTTTGTCCTCTAATCTCTTACGGTATGCGGCGGTGCTTTCGGGAGAGTATATCTCGACCTTGCTTACCATATCCTCTATTACATCTGCCTTTTCGAGTACATCAGCCTTGAGTGCCGCACCCTCTGTTTCACGCATTGCAATGAACTTGTCGAGTGCCGAGCCGACTACCGACGAAATATCAGCCCAAAGCTGTTCCTCGTCTGTTTCTTCCTTTATCACTGTGAATACATCGGGTATTCTGAAAAGGTCGGAGGCGGAAAGATCGTCCGTTATGCCAAGGTCGGGAGCGATAGTGCGGATAGCTTCTATGTACTGCGATGCTACCTGCTCATTTACCTTTACCGAGGTGTCCTTTACGTCTATGTTGTAAACGAGGAGCGACAGTTCGACCTTACCTCTTGTTATCTTTTCCTTGAGCATTGTTTTCAGCTTAGGCTCAAGATACTGGTAGTTGCGTGGGAGCTTTGACGAAAATTCAAAGAACTTGTGATTGACACTTCTGATTTCGGCGATGATTTCTCTGCCGTTTATTACAGCCTGTTCTCTGCCGAAACCCGTCATACTTCTTATCATAGTGGGTATCCTTTCTGTTTTTATATTTCTCTGTTGGGGAGCTACGCCCCAAACCCCATTTATAGATATATTATATTTTCAGTTCGCCGCTTTCAAGCATTGATTGTGCGGCAAGTAATATTCCTGTTTTTCCCGACGGATAGGTGATACCGCCCTGGAGCCATACCGCAAACGGCTCTCTGAGCGGTGCGTCCGCTGAAAGCTCTATGCTTGCTCCCATTGTAAATGCGCCTGCCGCCATTATGACCTTGCTGTCATATCCGGGCATATCCCACGGCTCAGGTGTTGCCATAGAGTCAACCGGCGAGCCGTTCTGTATACCCTTGCAGAATGCACAGAGAGCATCTGGTGTGCCGAGTTTTATTGCGGCGATTATATCCGTCCTGTTTTGATTGTACTTCGGGAACGTTTCATAGCCGAGCAGTGAGAAGAACGCACACGCAAAAACAGATGTCTTTACAGCGCTTTCAACTATCTGCGGAGCTAAGAAGAAGCCGAGATACATACCCCTGTTTTCGTCCAGCGAACAGCCTACCTCTTTGCCCGTTCCGACAGTAGTCAGACGGTAGCTGCACAGCTCGACCAGATCCTTTCTGCCTGCTATGTAGCCGCCTGTGCGGGCAATAGCACCGCCGGGATTCTTGATAAGACTGCCGATAATAAGATCAGCACCTACCTCGGTAGGCTCACGCTTTTCCACAAATTCACCGTAGCAGTTATCAACCATTATAATTGCGTCACTGTTTACGCTCTTTATAGCACTGATTATCTCGCCTATCTTGCTTATTGACAGCGAATCACGGAGCGAATAACCCCTCGAACGCTGGATATATGCCACCTTACAGCCCTTAGCTACAGCCGCCTTTATTCCCTCAAGGTCGGGTGTGCCGTCGGGGAGAAGATCCACCTGAGCATACTTTACGCCGAACTCCTTCAGCGATCCGCCGTGTTCGCCGTTTATGACCTCCGTTAATGTATCATACGGTGCGCCTGTTACACACAGCAGTGTGTCACTGGGACGAAGCACACCGAACAGGGCAGTGGAGAGTGCATGCGTACCGTTTACAAAGCTGTGACGGACAAGTGCGTCCTCCGTGCGAAAAACCTCGGCATATACCATATCGAGCTTATCTCTGCCGTCATCGTTGTAGCCGTAGCCGATAGTGCCTTTAAGATGCATTTCGCTGACACGGTTGTTTATAAATGCGGAGAGTACCTTGTTTCCGTTGTACTCTGCGGTTTCGCTGATTTTCGCAAACTGTTCGCTTGCCATTTCTTCGGCTTTCTTTGCCGTTTCGAGCAGTCTGCTGTTAATATTGAAAAAATCCATTTTTATCCTCTTGCTATTTCATACGCTGTACCTGTCGCCGTAAATCCGCAGTTTATATAAAACCGCTGTATGTTTTTCTTGCAGATAAGCGTTATTTTTCTGTTGTCAAGTAAATTAGCCGTACAGGAAAGCAGTGCTGTTCCTATACCGTTTTTCTGCATATCCCGTCTTACTGCGATGTGCGACAGAAAACAGCTTTTATCATCATCGAAAAGCACTGTCGCCGTTGCAGCGGGTTCGCTCCCGTAATACATTACGATAAGCCTCGATATACCGTGACGTACACGGTGGCAGGTGTCTGCGTACCATTCGTCAAACTGATAGTCGGAAAGTGAAAATCCGCTTTTCAGTATCTCAAATACAGTGCGGTAGTCCTCGGTAAATTCCGCTTTCAGCCGATTGTTACACACGGCAGGCATTTGTCCCGATGTCATTATATAAAGCGTTTCGGATTCTTCCGACAGCTTGATATCCGACATTACGGCTTTTGCACCGAGCATTTCCGAAAACGTTATAATGCTTTGTAAGTCGCCGTTTTCGTTGCAGTGAACATAAAGCTCGCCGCCGTAATAAAGGGCAAGCATATTATCGCCGGTATCGCCCTCATAGAACGTGCAGAAGTCGTACCCCGTTCCGTAAGCCTTGCAATACGCATTTATCCGCCCGACTATCACATTGTCTGACGGATAATCGGGCGGCAGTGCGCCGTATATTCTTCTGATCATTTTTCCGCAAGCGCAAGATACATTGCATACGCAAGCTCAGCGGTACTTTGCACATCGCTTTTCTTTATCATACACGACGACGAGTGCAGATACCTGCACGGAACGGATAGTGCAACCGTTCTGATACCACCGACAGATGAATGGATCGCTCCGCTGTCGTTACCGCCTGCTACAAGCGTCTTTGTTTGGCAGGGAACGTTTATCTCCTTTGCCTTTTCAAAGCCGAGCCGATACAGTTCACGGTCGTATATCGTACTTCTGTCCATATAGCTTACTACACAGCCCTTGCCAAGCTCGCATACACGCTTTTCACCGTCATTGCCCGAAAAGTCGCAGGCTGTGGTGGTTTCAAGGACGATAGCGTAATCCGGCTTTACCGTATATGCGGCAACCTTTGCACCTCTCGTACCTATCTCCTCCTGCACAGTAAACACGCAGGTAACGTCATACGGCAGATCCTTATTCAGTATATCTACCATAATGGCACAGCCTATCCTGTCATCAAGCGCTTTCTCACGCAGATAGCCGTTGCCAAGTTCGGCATAATCGCTTCTGAAATATGCGCAGTCACCGAGAGAAACGTATTTTTCCGCTTCCGCCTTTGATGAAGCACCGATGTCTATTGTCAGCGTGTCAAGCTTTACCGGTTCGTCACGCTCTTTGGGCGACTGCTGGTGTACCGCCTTGCCGCCGACTACTCCGACAGTGCCATTTTTGAAGTGAAGCTGTCTGCCGATAACTACTTCGGGATTGATACCGCCGACAGTTGTAAATTTAAGATTTCCGTCATCGGTGATGTAGGTCACGATAAATCCGACCTCGTCCTGATGGGCGGCAAGCATAACCTTGTTTTTCGGGGTCTCAGCACCCTTTTTATTTACTATGATGTTGCCCAGCGGGTCGATTTTCGCGTCGCATTCCTGCGGCAGCATTGAAAGTATCAGCTTTGTTACATCGCCCTCATCACCGCTCGTACCGTCGGCAAGACACAGCTTTTTTATATTCTCAAACAATTCAGCCATTTTCGGCACCGCCCTTCGTGGCAAAAGCCGTAATCAGCTTTGCTGTGGATATAACATCGTCTGTGTCGATGATTTCGGCCGGAGTATGCATGAATTTAAGCGGAATTGACAGCGTACACGCCTTTGCACCCGACTTGTTCACACTCATCGTGTCGGCGTTTGTGCCTGTTTTTCCGCCCATGACCTCAAGCTGATAAGGAATATTTCCCGATTTTGCAAGTGATATGAGCCTGCCTGACAGTTCTCTTGAAAGTGACGGCGCAATGCCTATCATAACGCCCTTTGACATATCGGCGCATTTTGCCCTGTCGCTGTCGGGAGTTTTCGCAAAGCTGACGTCCATTTCAAGAATATAGTCGGGGTCAAGGTCATATACGGCTATCTTCGCACCGCTCTCTCCCGTTTCTTCCTGTGTTGTAAACGATACGTCAAGGTCAAACGCAAGTTCTTTACTTTTGAGCATTTCGAGGGCAACCAGTATAGAAGCCACTCCGCACCTGTCGTCAAGCGCACCTGCACAGTATCTTGTGCCGAGCATAGCCACAGGCTCACAGTCGAAGGTTATCCTGTCGCCAAGCTCAATACGGCTTTCAAGTTCCTGCTTTGTATAGCCCGTGTCTATAATGATTTCCTCAATTTTAGGCACTCCGTCGCCGCTCTTTACATGGGGCGGAAGAACGGATACAACGCCCTTTACCTTTTCCTTGCCGTGAATCGTCACGCTCTGCGCCGCAAGCACACGTCTGTCAGGACCGCCTACCGCACCGACCTTTATAAAGCCGTTATCGTCAATAAACGATACGATAAGTCCTACCCTGTCGATATGTGCGTCAAGCAGAAGTTTCGGCTTGTTGCCCGTACTTTTTATATGTCCGATAACGTTGCCGAAATCGTCAATACTGCAATCGTCCGTGTAGCTTTCAAGCATTGACAGTGCAATTTCGGACGCACTTCTTTCATCGCCCGAAACACCGTCAACACTGCACAGACGGTACAGCATACTGTTAATATCCATTGTCATCTTTCTTTCATGGCTTAATATAAGCCGTCCATTTTTATCTTTTCCTTTACTCTTTCAAGCTCCGCTATAAACTGCTCATCGAGCTTGCTTAAGCTGTAGCCCTTCGGGAAGATAAGCACGTCCTTGTTTACCTTATAGGGAACATCGCATTTCAGCTGTACCATTGCGTGCTGTTCAAGACAGCTTTTAGGAACGGGCGAAACCCACATATAAGTGTTGTACAGGTTTCCGAGCAGGTCAAACTGACTTCCTCTTTCATAAACATATATACGCTTTTTACGGTGTTCCGAAACGCTTGAACGTGATACCTTCGAGAATGACAGCGACGGCACGGAAAGGTCGCCGTGTACTATCTCGATATAATCCTCTAAGTCGGAATATTTTACTATACCGTCCGGATTTTCCTTTGCAAGCGGGCTGTCCTTGTTCACAAGAAGCCTGTATTCAAACTCCCATAACGGACGGTATTTCAGATTCTTCCCGTCAAGCATTGCAAAATACTGCTTTTCGTGGATATTCTGATACCTGATTATCCCCAGCTTGAAGTCGAAGTTCAGGATGTTGTTGATAGCGTCCATCGAATTTGTTTCCTTGAAATTGATGGATATTTCCTTGTCGGTATCAAGCAGGCTCACAAAGTTTGAAAACGCCTTTGTGATATAGGTAGCTCTTGGAACGGAAATGCTGAAACGCACACCGTCATCCACCTTAGGCTTGTAGAGCGATACCATTTCGTCGAACTGATCAAGCACCGCCTTTGCGTAGCCTAAGAATTCGCCGCCCTTTTCCGTAGGAGCAACCCCTTTTGTAGTCCTGCGGAATATTGTGATGCCGATTTCATTTTCCAGCTCTTTTATAGCCTTGCTGAGATTAGGCTGTCCCATGAATAAATTGTTTGCCGCCTTTGTGATCGAACCGGTTTTTTCGATCTCAACCGCATATTTAAGATGCAGCAGGTTCATTTAAAACCATATCCTTTCATCACAGAGGGAAAAACCTCTGTTAAATTATAACCCTTTTAATATTTAATTTTCTTTTTTAGGTTCAACGTGTGAAAAAGACTGTATTGCCTCTGTTATAGTCTTTTCGTGTGCGAGCTTACCGTACTTGTCAACCTCTGCCTTGTTCTTTTCGCCGTGTGTCAGGCAACCTGCTCCCCCGATGCAGCCGCCGACACAAGCCATACCTTCAATGAAGTTGTTGGGCAGAAGATTCTTTGATGCACGCATAAGCGCACGCTTGCATTCTTCGATACCGTCGCAGGAAAGACCGTTCAGCTTGAAGTCCTCGTTGCCCTGCTCCTTGAGAGCCTCGGCAACTGCGTCTGCAAGACCGCCGCAGCGTGCGAATATTCTGCCGTAGTACGATGCGTTATCAAGCACCGTTCCCTCAAGCTCGGATACCTCTATATCCTTGCTGTCGAAGATAGCCTGTAACTCTTCAAACGTCATTGCATAGTCCACATAAGGCTTTACCTTATCCCACTGTACCTCCATCTTCTTTGCTGTGCAAGGTCCGATGAATACTACCTTGGCTGTGGGATCGCTGTCCTTGATGTACTTTGCTATTTCAGCCATAGGTGACAGGTTGTGTGAAATCTTGTCTGTCATAGTCGGGAATGCCTTCTCGATGTACATTACGAATGCGGGACAGCACGAACTTGTAAGGAAGCGCTTTTCGGCAAGCTCCTTTGACTCCTTGTACGCTACCATATCCGCACCGAGCGCCGCCTCAACTACGCTGTGGAAGCCAAGCTGCTTGATAGCCGTAACCACCTGATCGAGCTTCGCATAGCTGAACTGGCTTGCAATCGAGGGCGCTACAACCGCATAAACCTTATAATTCTTGCCGTTGTCACTGCCCTTTAACGTTTCTATAATGTCAACGATATATGACTTGTCGCTTATCGCACCGAACGGGCAGGTGTAAACGCACGCACCGCACGAAATGCACTTGTCGTTGTCAATGTGAGCCGCCGCCGAGCTTGTGTCTGTCGCTCTTGAGATAGCGCCTATCTTGCAGGCTCTCTCACACGGACGCTTGAATTCCAGAATAGCGCCGTAAGGACAAACCTTTGCACACTGACCGCAGTTTACGCACTTTGACTTGTCGATGTGCGCCTTCTGATGCTCGTCAAATGTGATAGCACCCATACGGCAGACATCTTCGCAGCGGTGCGCTATACAGCCTCTGCACGCCTCCGTTACATCGTAGCCGCCTACGGGACATTCGTCACAGGCAATATCTATTACCTCAATTACGTTGGGATTTGTCGGATCGCCGCCCATAGCGATTTTAATACGTTCCGAAACGATAGCTCTCTCCTTGTAGATACAGCATCTCATTGTGGGCTTATCCTTGACTATTTTCTTCGCAACGTCATTAAAGAAGCTGAACGAATCTGCAGGCTTTTCAGTACCCTCTGTCGTCCATGCGTGTCTTGCGACTTCTCTTAAAACCTTGTACTTCAGATACTGTACCTTGGTGTCAAACTTTCTTAACTTCTTGTCCATTTTTCTTACTGCGGATTTTCCCCGCCGACCGCCCGAGCGGCCGCTCCTTTCACATAGTTTTTTCTTCTTGTTCTACTTTTTATATCGGCTTTCTCTTTAGAAATAGCTTACTTTTATTTTCTTGCCCATTTGCCTTAGGCATTTGCTCAGCTCGTCAACAAGCTGCATTTTTATATTGAAGGTGATAGGCAGGTTAGGGTTCTGGTGTGCCGCATTGACAGCCCTGCCCACATAGAAATTAATATCTGTAGCGTCCTCAAAGAGCATTCTTGCTATGCACGATGCACCGTCCTGAAGTATCGTCCAGTCATCGTACAGCTTGTTTTCACCCAGATAATCCTTAGCGTAGTCAAGCACCTTGCTTATCGTGATAACGCCCTCGGTAACTATATCTACACCCTCAATGGTAGCCATAGGCGGAATATCGGGGCTGATGTAGTCAAGGCAGGGTATAACCGGCTTTCCTAAGAACTGTCCCGTAAGTGTAGATGTCGTACCGCCGCAGACGATATGCTTTCCTTCTTTTGAAAAGAACAGCGTCATCATCTTGTTCAGATCCTTTGGATCGGACGGCGGACCTATCATAAGGTTCACCTGTTCACGCTCACGGATCTTTATGACCCCGACAGTAGTATCATCGCCCGGCGAGCCGCCGTACAGCCTTACGCATTCGTCAAGCAGAAGCGTGGCAAGCGCCTTTGCGGAATACTCCCTGTCATATACGCCTTCCATGAATTCTATTATATTATCTCTCTGCCACCCGAAATTGAGCGACGAACCGACGCCTGCATAGATAGCGCCGTCGCTTGTGGTGATAAAGGTATCGTCCAGCTTCAGCTGTACCTTTGAAATATATATCGTCTTGCCGTCTATCTGATTTATGGTTTTCGGATAGTCAAAATTCTTGCCGTCACGCAGCATTATCACCTGCGGATTATCGTACTGGATTATCTCGGCTTCCTTGTTGTTTACCACTCTGATGATTGTAAAGGTCGAATATGCGACCTTGCGTACCTCACACACGGGCAGGGTAGAAGCCATCGTTGCAACGCAGTCCTCAACGCTCATATTGTTTGCCATCATAGTGGATATTATCTTTGAAGTCAGCGTTGAAAGAATTGACGCTTTTACACCGCTTCCCAGTCCGTCTGCCAGCACAAAAACGATAGAGTTTTCGTCCTGCTCGACAAGCTCCACATGGTCGCCGCAAAGCTGTTCATCGTGCTTGTTGACGCTCAGATAACCTATATCGGTGCAGAAGCTGAACGCTTTACTGTTCATCATTTGACAGGTTCTCCTTAAGTTTTGTAAGTGCAACCTTTGTTTCAGCGGTCGTTTCACCGAGCAGTGACGCTATTTCCTGAACGACACGCATCTGCTTTTCGATTACCTTGTCAGTGACCGCAATAGTTTCGGCGGCGTTCTTCTCACGCTTCGCCCGTGATATTTCTTCACCTGTAATATCACGCATTATCGACATTATGATATGATAGCTCTTATCATATATTATCGTTTCCTCGACATATTTTCCGTATTCGGCAAGATATGTACGCTTGTTGTGGATATTTTCGCCCGTGCTCATAACCTCAAGATATGATACGGGGTCGAGTATCCTAACAACAGGACAGCCCATAACATCCGACAGGCTCTTTATATTCATTATTTCACGGGCGGCCTTGTTTATCTGCTGTACTTCAAGGTCCTCGCTGAGCACCATAATGCCGTTGGGCGTGTTGTTGATTATATTATCCGAGAAGCTCTCCGCTTTCTCCTTGAGATACGGCAGACACATTGTAAGATCCGCCTTGCCCTGTAATATAGCTACCGCTTTTTCACGGCAGGTATCATATCCGCAGCTTCCGCAGTTAAGCTCCTGTGACGGATCGCTCTTGTTCATCTTGCGGAGTATTTCTTCTATTGCCTTGCTTCCGGGCATGGTTTTCTGCATACTGATAAACGGGAGCGATTTTGTCATATCCGCAAGTTCCACAGTATCAAATCTGCCGCTTCCGGCAAACTCGTCCACAGCCCTTCTTTCGTGTATAACGCCCTCGTGCTTTTTATCCATCGCAGGACCGCCTATACAGCTGTTGACGCAGGCGGACATTTCTATAAAGCACTTTCCCACGTTGCCGTCTATAATATCACGCAGAGCGTTACGGCAGTTCTCCACACCGTCTATCGCCATATAGAGATATTCGGGGTTGTCCTTGTTCATAGAACGCAGAATGCCCGATGTCGTGGGATACAGCCTTGTCTTTGCCCTGTCGCTTCTTCCGGCATTGTCCGAAACCGGACAGACCTCTATGTTTTCTTCCTTGAGCCAGCCTGTAAGCTCCTCAAATGTAAGCACGCAGTCTATAGCACCTGCGTAAGCGTCAGCCTCCGCCTTTTTTGAAAGGCACGGACCGATGAACACGGTGTGACAGCCGGGATATTTCTTCTTGAGTATCTCTCCGTGCGCAAGCATGGGCGATTTCACCTGTGCAAGATAGGGGAGAGCCTGAGGGTAGTATTTCTGTATAAGCGTATTTACCGTGTGACAGCACGAGCTTATGATTATTTTATGCTCGCCGTCCGCAACCAGCTTTTCATACTGCTCGGTAACAAGCTGTGCGCCCTCGGCGGTTTCCTCCGCTCCCGCAAAGCCCAGCTTTTTAAGAGCGTCGTTTAAAGCGGTTATGCCGATACCGTCATAGTTTGCCACAAAGGACGGAGCAATGCTGACATAAACGGGAGTACCCGAGGCGATAAGCTCTTTTGCCTTGCCCACATCGTTTCTTATCTGCTTTGCGTTCTGCGGACAGGCTACAAAGCACATGCCGCACAGAATACATTCGTCCTCGACAATGTTCGCCTGCCCGTCAGAAAAACGGATAGACTTTACCGGACAGTGTCTTATACATTTATAACAGTTTTTGCAGTTGGATTTCTTCAGCCGTAAATAACTCATATATTACACCTTGCCATAAGTTTTAGCAGTGAATTTTTCCGCATTCACAATAAAGCGCTCGTGAGAGCCCTTGCCGATAACATCCTTTTCATCCCTTGCAACGACCTCAAATACAAGTCTGCGGTTGTCGATTTCGGTAAGGACCGCTTCTGCGGTAACATTCATACCGACGGGAGTAGCGGCAACGTGTGCAACATCCAGCTTTGTGCCGACAGTGGTCTGTCCGTCCTCAAGCTGTCCTTCAAGCGCCTTGCAGGCAGCCTTTTCTATAAGTGCGATCATCGCAGGAGTAGCGAAAACTTTGAGTGAGCCGCTGCCCATTGTGACAGCCGTATTGGTGTCATCGACCTTAACTTCCGCTTTTCCTTTTGTTCCTGTTGTGAGCATTTAAAATTCACCGTTCCTGTTTATTTTTTTGTACCTCCGTCAGTCAAGACAGACAAGTACCTTTTCGTCAAATATCTGCTGGAAGTTGTTTTCGTTTACTCCGCAGATTATTTCATCGTCTATTTTTATCGTAACGCCGTCTGTGCATCTTCCAAGACAGAAAGCAGCACCGAGATTTACCTTATCTCCGATGTTGTGGTTTGCTATGTAGTCTTTTGCAAGCTCGATTATTTTGTACGAGCCTTTCAGATGGCATGAGCTGCCGACGCAGATGCTGATGTTCTTCATAATACTGTTTCCTTTCGAATAAAGCGGAGTTATCAGAAAATGTGACCGTCCCTGATTTCAAACTCCAGATTTTGTGAAAGCACCGCAAGAGAAGCCGCAAGATTTTCATACTGGACTATTACGCCGGTCGGAACAGACAAATGTACAGGTGCAAAATTCCATATTGCAAGTATACCGCTTGCCACCATTTTGTCGCATACCGATTGTGCGCATTCCGGAGGAACGCAGATTATACCGATATGTACTTTAAGCCTTGAGCATATATCCGCCATTTTATCAGCCGGAAGTATGCGCTTGCTGTCAATAATGCTCTCATCCGTGTCAAATGCCGCTACTATGTTAAGTCCGTAGCGGTCAAATTCCTTATATGAGAGAAGCGCCTGTCCAAGCTTTCCCGCACCTGCTATTACTGCCTCTTTCGTATTGTCATATCCGAGAAAGCTTTCAAGGTCACGGATAAGTTCTTCGGCAACATAACCCGTTTTCGGCTTGCCTCCCGTAACGCTCACCGATGCCAGATCCTTACGGACCTGCACCTCGTTCAGCTTAAGCTCGTTTGCAACGGTAGTAGCGGAAATATTGCGTACCCCGTCCGCCTGCTTTTTCTTCAGATAATCAAGATAGAATGGCAATCTCCTAAGTGCCTGCCTAGAAATTGTACCGTTCATTTGTTCTGCCTTTCTGTGCGGAAGATATAGTTCCTCCGTCTGTCTATACATATAATATTATATTAAAAAATGTAAGCCCTGTCAACCGATTTCGCCAAAATCGTTAAAATTTTATCGAATTGACGGACGAATACTCCAAGACAGGAAAAAACATACCTGAAATGCCGTCTGAAAGAATTTTTTGTAGTTTTGTACAGTAACATAACAGCAACATAACACAAAACCGCTCCCGACTGTATAAGCCGGGAGCGGTTTTCAGTATTCGATTTATTTATGCCAACTCTTCCGCCAGCTCATCGATCTGTGCCACGCTTGCATCATTCAGCGCACAGGTGATCTTGACCGTCTTGTCAAGGATATTAAGTTCCTTCGACTTTTCAAACATACCTGCCATGACCTTAGCCGCCATAGGTGCCCATGCACCGTTTTCGATAAACGCAACCGTCCTCTTCTGATAGTTTCTCTCGGTAAGACCCTCTATGAACGTTCTCATAAACGGGAATACATCCGCATTATAGGTAGGGGTTGCAAGCACCAGCTTGCTGTAAGCAAATGCGTCCGAGATTGCTTTGGACATATCGCATCTTGCAAGGTCTGTGATAATAACATCAACATTCTTTGCCTTCAGCTTGTCATATAAAAGCTCTGCGGCTTTCTTTGTGTTGCCGTAGATTGAAGCGTAAGCTATCATAACGCCGTCCTTTTCGGGAACGTATGACGACCACTTGTTGTAAAGATCAAGATAATGTGCGAGGTTTTCGCTCAGCACAGGACCGTGTAACGCACAGATTTTCTCTATATCAAGTGTAGCGGCCTTCTTGAGAAGCGCCTGAACCTGCGCACCGTATTTTCCCACAATGCCGATATAATATCTGCGTGCCTCATCATCCCACGTCTGCTCGCTGTCGGGTGTACCGAACCTGCCGAAACCGTCCGCAGAGAACAGGATCTTGTCCTTTGAGTCATACGTTACCATAACCTCCGGCCAGTGTACCATAGGAGCGAATACGAAAGTCAGAACGTGACTGCCAAGCGTCAGAGTATCGCCCTCTTTTACGGTAAGCGTGTTTGTTATGGTAAGGTCGGGGAAAAATCCCTTTATCATCGTGAATGTCTTTGCGTTGCCTACTACCGTTGTATCGGGATAGAATTTCAGAAACTCCGCAATACTTGCCGAATGGTCAGGCTCCATATGCTGAACCACCAGATAATCCGGCTTCCTGTCGCCAAGCTCCGTTTTTACCTTTTCAAGCCATATTGCCGAAAAGTTTATATCGACAGTATCCATAACCGCCGTCTTTTCGTCAAGAATGACATAAGAATTGTAGGAAATGCCGTCAGGCACTTTGTACTGACCTTCAAACAGGTCGATCGTGGTGTCGTTTACACCGACATATTTTACGTCTTCTGAGATAAACATATTAAAATTCTCCCTTCTTTTGCAAGAAATCTACAGATATTTTAACACATCTGAAATAAAAAATCAATAGGTAAATTCAAATAAGTTCACGGTTTACAAAGAAATCAGTATTTATTATCATTGTTTTTCCGCTTTTCCTCGATATGTCGCACACGTTCTTCAAAATGCTCCTTCAGCATCTCGTTTTTCTCGTTCGCCTTGTCCGAGATCGCATCGTACCTGTCAACCACATTGTCGCTTATCTTAACAAAGTTTTCGGTAAGCCTTTCTTTCACCGTGTCGATTTTTGAAGCGTCACAGCTGTTATCTGCCGTTATCGGTGCATTTTTATCAACGCTTTGGTTTTTGTCCGTATGCCGAAGAAGCATAGCAACTCCCAGTACAAGTGTGGTAAGGTAGACGATAACGCCCGAACAGGTTATTATTATCAGCTTATCGCTTTCGCTGAGCCACATCGCATATACCGTAAGCGAGCGGATAAGAGTAACTGCGGATACGCCTGCGTCCGCAAGAGAAATGTTTCGTATAGCGCTGAGAAGCGGCGAGCGGTGCTTCTGCACTTTTATAAGGTTGATTATCGCACGGGCAAGCTTTATGACCGTGTACACAGCTATACTTGCGATGACAAGCCTTGCATATTGCCGTGCCGTATTGTGTATCATACTGTACAGCTCGATAAGCATAAGTACCACGCTCATAACAATAAACATCATACCCGTAAACCGCATTACATATACTTCCGATACTACCTGTATGCCCTTGTCCAGCTTTTTCTCATACGATACAGCCATATAACGCATCACGGCAAGCAGACCGTAATACACGCACAGTATCATAAACCATATCGAGCCGTAGAACAGACCGAGAACGCCGTTGTATGCGGCATAGGCGACATTCAGTGTCAGCGAGCCTGCGGTGTACAGCACTATCCGAAAACGCTTGCTTTGCGTGAACAGGCGGATAAATTCTTTCAGCCTGAGCCTGTGTTTTTTCAGTTTATCCGCCTCCCTTTGAGAAATTAAGTGCCGTCACAATTCATAACCGTGACGGCATAGCTTGCTATTATATTTTACCTTATCCGCACAGAAAATGCAAATATCATATCCAGTTTGTAGAAAAAGTCTGTTATTTCAAAAAAGAGCTTATCCTCAACCCCTATCCCCAAACCCCTTTCCCCGGAAAGGGGCTATTTTGCTGGGGCTACCGCCCCTAGTCCCTGTCGGGGGCTTCGCCCCTGCGACCCCGTTTTTATATATACAAGAGGTTTTTTGACAGTCTGATATCATATCATTCATCATAGCTGTCAAGGAAGTGGTGCTTTTCTCCTCCCTTTTTCCACGCAATGACAGTATCAATATTCACGTTTTCAACGCTCTTGAAAATATGCTTTTCGACCTCAGGATTTGTCTGCTTCAGCTTTGCGATAAGCTGTTTTATCTCCACACGCTTTGAACGGTTCTCCTCGTTGTTGCAGGTAGTACAAGTGTCCGTGAATTTGCAGGCACACTGTATAAAGTGCAGACCGTTGTAGTCCCTCCACGCTTTTATATCGTCCTCACGCACAAGGTACAGCGGACGTATAAGCTCCATTCCCTCAAAGTTCGTGCTGTGGAGCTTCGGCATCATCGTCTGTATCTGAGCGCCGTACAGCATACCCATAAGTATCGTTTCTATCACATCGTCATAGTGATGTCCGAGCGCTATCTTGTTACAACCAAGGCTCTTTGCATAGTTATACAGGTGACCTCTCCTCATCCTCGCACAAAGATAACAGGGAGATTTTTCAATGTTATAAACCGAATCGAAAATGTCCGACTCGAATATCTCTATCGGTATTTTCAGCTTGCGTGCGTTCTCCTCGATAACATTCCTGTTTGCCGTGCTGTAGCCTGGGTCCATTACGATAAATTTCACCTCGAACGGAAAATCGCTGTGGCGGTGAAGCTCCTGAAACAGCTTAGCCATAAGCATAGAGTCCTTACCGCCCGAAATACATACGGCGATACGGTCGTTTTCCTTTACAAGCTCATACTGCTTTACAGCCTTTGTGAATGCCGCCCATATCTTTTTGCGGAACTTCTTTTGCAGGCTCTGCTCGACACGCTTCGAAACCTCGTCAGCCTGCTCCTTCTGCATTACAGCAAGAAGCCAGGCGGCATATCCGCCCGAAAGCGAATAAGCGTCATAGCCCATTTCCGATAATTGTTCTGCGGTATCTACGCTGAATTTTCCTCTTGCACAGCAGATAATCAGCTTCTGAGTTTTGTCCTCAGGCGGTGCGGCTAAAAGCTCGTCTGCCGAAACCGATACAGCACCCTCCATAACGCCGTACAGCTTTTCCTGCTCACTGCGTGTGTCATATAAAATATAGCTGTCGGGGGAGAGCTTTTCAAGCTCGCTTACGGTTATTTCCAAAGTTTATTTCCTTTCTTATGCACCTGTCAGCACATGGCTGAATAAGTACAGCAGACCCATATATGACAGCGTGCCTGCCGCCATACTTACGAAAGTGTTATGCCACAGCTTGTAGCTTCCGCCCGTTATAACAACGGCAAGAAGTCTTGGAATGCCTACGCCGAACATATTGTCGCCGATGTCCTTCAGGCAGTAGATTATAAGTATCGACATTATCATAGCCGGGAGCGATTTTTCTATGCGTTCGAGCCACTTTGGCATTTTCCTGTTGCCGTGAAAGATTACAAAGGGCAGCGCACGCAGTGAGAATGTGATAACAGCACTGATAACTATCGCTATCACCATCTGTAAAGGTGTCATAGGAGTTGGTGTCATATCTTCCGCTCCTCCTTTTCATCGGTGATAATATCTTCCGGAGAAGTAACTATCTCTGTTTTTTCATCTGCCGTTTTTACCTCATCGTTATCCTTTCCGCCCTTTTTCTTACCGAAGTTTGTATTTGTTATCAGCAGTAAAAGCGCTGTGGATAAGAGCAGAGCGGGGAGCATAAAGCTGTTCTGACCGAAGATAAGCAGGCACAGCACGCCTACCCCAAGACCGATAAGCGCAGGGGAGTGCCTGTCGGCGTGTTCCCACTTGTCGATAAAGATAATGACGAACAGTGCCGTCATACAGAAGTCAACGCCCTCAAGCTGAAACGGGAGCAGCTGTCCGATAATGCTTCCCAGTACCGAAAAGAACGTCCAGTAGAAATGGCTGAAAAGCGCAACGCCGAACATGGTGCTGTGCTTGTCGTCCTCCGGCATATAGTCGAGCGTAGTGTTTACCGCATACGTTTCATCCGTCATCGAATGTATCATATACAGCTTACGCTTTCCCATAGCGTTGAAATCCTTCAGGAATGTAAGGCTGTAGAAGCTCTGCCTGCTGTTTACAAGCAGAACAGTGAGCGCCACCGTAAGTAGTGACGCTCCGCTGCTGAAAAATGTTATAAGTAAGAACTGGCAGGTTCCGGAGTAGAGAAACAGACAGGAGAACAGCGAGTAGTACCACTGATACCCTGCCTCCGCCATCATCATTCCGTATGCCATACCTAAAAACAGATAACTGCACAGTACAGGCAGGCTCTTGATGAAAGAGTGCCTGATAAGTTGCTTTTTAGTCATTTGGTTTATGAAGCCGCCCTTCCGTAAATACTGAGTATCTTGTCCTCGACCGCACGGGCAAGCGCATTGTGTCCGTTTTCGTCAAGATGTTCGCAGTCTATACTGCTTGGTTTTGCGTGGTCGGAGGCGGCAAGTATATCTGTACCGTGCTTTCTTGCGACCTTTGTAAAGGTGTATTTCAGATTTCGTGAAACGGCGGGCGAGCCTGCGTCAAACTGCGGATCGTATCTTTCCTGCCATACGTCATTTCCAAGCTCTATAGGTGAAATGAGCAGGACACGGCAATTACCGGCATACGCTCTTACCTGCTCGATAAGACGCTCCGCACCGTGTGCGATCGTTTCTGCGTCAGCGTTATAGACCGGCTTGCAGTCATTCGTTCCGAGCATTATAATGACCATATCCAGCGGAGCGTGGCTTTCAAGAAATACGGGGAGCAGCTTGTCGCCTGCTCTGCCTATCCTGTCGGGGTCCTCAAAAACCGTTGTTCTTCCGCAAAGCCCTTCTTCGATTATCTCATAGCCGCTTTGCTCAAGGTCGTTTCTTATAATGCTTGTCCAGCGTACACCGTCGGCGAATCTCTTGTCAGTGCCGGGGATAAGTCCCCATGTATTCGAGTCGCCGAAGCAAAGTATCCTTTTCATTGTTCTCACCTGCACTTAAAGTTTTTATGAGGAGCTTTTCGGCTCCTCATAAACTGTATTTATATATCTTTCTCAGCTTTTCTTTACTTCGCCGCCCTCTACAACGAGTGTTTCCTTGTAGTCTGCACCGTATGTGTCTGTAAGAGTAGCGTCATAGTCTGCGTGGAAGAAGTTTTCCTTGCCGAGTGTCTTGATTTCATCGTTTATCCAGTTAAGGAGTGTTTCGTTGCCCTTTGAAACTGCGGGAGCGATAGTATCCTGGCTGCCGAGTGAGTCAATGCCTACAGTATAGCCCTTGTTCTGCTTTGCAAATGCGATAACCTCAGTGTTGTCGTTAGCCCATGCAACACCGTTGCCGTTTTCGATTGCGCTCTTTGCCGTAGCATAAGAATCATACTTCTGGAGCTTGATGTCGGGGTAGTTCTTTGTGAGGTAAAGCTCAGCCGTTGTACCCGAGATAACGATCATCTTGTCCTCAGCCTTCCAGTTGTCAAGCGATGTGATAACATTGCTGTCGGGTGAAACAACACCGAGTGCAACATTCATATAAGGAAGTGCAAAGTCAACCTTTTCCGTTCTTTCTTCTGTTACAGTGAAGTTTGCAAGGATAATATCAACCTTGCCTGTTTCAAGGTATTCCACACGGTTAGCGGCTTCTGTCGAAACATAGTTTATCTCAACACCTAAATCCTTGCCGAGTCTGTTTGCAAAATAAATGTCATAGCCCTGATATTCGCCGTTCTCATCTACATAGCCGAAGGGGTTCTTGTCTGAGAATACGCCGATGTTTATCTTACCGCTTGCCTTTATCTCGTCAAGTGTGCGGTAAACCTTCGAGCCTGTGTTGCCGTCACTGCCGCCGCTTGTTGCGTTTGTGCTGCACGCTGTGAATGAAGCTACTGCCGCAGCTGCCGTAAGACCGAGTGCTATCAGCTTCTTGAAGTTTAACTTTTTCATTGTGATTATCTCCTTTAAATATCTCTCTTTATTCTGCGAGTTCTTTCTTTGCTCTTACCGAGTCGAACTCGAATGTGTTAAGGAATTGTTTTGCCCTTTCCGTCTTCGGATTGTCGAAGAATTCGTCGGGCGTTGCTTCTTCCACGATTTTTCCGTTGTCGAGGAAGATTATTCTGTCTGCTATCGCTCTTGCAAACTGCATTTCGTGTGTTACTATCAGCATTGTGCGACCCTGCTTTGCAAGATCGAGCATAACGTCAAGTACCTCACGGACCATTTCGGGATCGAGTGCCGCAGTTACCTCGTCAAAGAGCAGTATTTCGGGGTGCATACAAAGCGCACGGACGATAGCCACACGCTGCTTCTGACCGCCGGAAAGCTCTCTGGGGTAGCTTTTAGCCTTTTCTTTTAGTCCCACTCTTTCGAGCAGTGACATCGCTTCCTGCTTTACCTCTTCTTTATCCCTTTTCTGTACCTTGCAGGGTGCGAGAAGAATATTGTCAAGCACCGTCAGGTGAGGGAACAGGTCATAGCTCTGGAATACCATTCCTATACGCTGTCTTAAAAGAGGAAGCGTCTTGCTGTTTCTTTCGATTACATCGCCGTCAAGCGTTATACTGCCTTCCTGTATCGGCTCAAGTGCGTTTATACAGCGCAGGAGAGTTGACTTTCCGCAGCCGCTCGGCCCTACTATTACTATGACCTCGCTCTTTTTGACGGAAAAGCTGATACCGTCAAGTATCGTTGCGTCATCAAAACGCTTTACAACGTTGTCTATTGTTAATAATGCATCTGCCATACGCTTTAGCTCCATTTCTTTTCAAGGTATTTCGCAAGCATACTTATCGGCCAGCAGGCGATGAAGTATAGCAGGAATACCGTCAGATACACTCCGAATGCACCATTCGGACTTGTCATTCTGTTAGCTTCTATTATCTGCTGTGCGACCTTCAGAACCTCTACAACACCTATCATAAGGATAAGGCTTGTCGTCTTTATCATTCTTGTTATCAGATTTATCGAAAGCGGTATGAGCCGTCTTATCGTCTGCGGTATGATAACATAAAGATAAGTCTGTGCATTCGTTAGTCCGAGAGCCTCACTGCTTTCATACTGATGCTTCGGTATTGAGATAAGTGCGCCTCTTACAAGGTCGCCCATTTCGGCGGTGCCCCATAATACGAATACTATTATAGAGGCCGCTTCGCCCGAAAGATCCCAGCCGAAAGCTCTTGTCGTTCCGAAGAACATTATGAAAAGAAGCACAAGCTGCGGCATTATTCTTATAAATTCAAGATACACACGAAGAACGGCTTTCAATATCCTGTTCTTCTTTGTCATAAGTACGCCCATTCCAATACCGAGCGGTATGCTTATCGCAACGGATACAAGGCTTATCCAGAGCGCCGTCCACAGCCCTCCGAGAAGTCTTATGAAGTTCGTACCCTTGAACAGAACGTCTATTCCGAGATTAACCGCCAAATCCTGCACGGCGTACCCTCCTTTCAACTATCGTTCCGACGATTGAGATCGGAAGAAGTATTATGAGATAGAAGCCGACCAGCAGGCACAGAGCCTCGGTGGTATCGTTGTACATTCCCATAAGATCCTTTGCCATAAACATAAGGTCAAGCAGGCTTATCGCACTGAACACGCTCGTTTCCTTCATAAGAAATATCACGTTTGCGACAAATGCCGGGATACTTACCGACATCGCCTGCGGAAGTATCACATAACGCATTGCCTGCATTTTGTTCATTCCGAGAGAATAGGCACTTTCTGTCTGTATCTTGTCTACCGATTCAAGTCCGCTCCTGAAAGCCTCTGCCATGTAGCTTCCTCCGAGGAAGGCAAGTCCTGCGATACCGCAGGTTTCGGCGTCGGTCGGTATGCCGACTTTAGGCAGTCCGTAATAGATGAAAAAAAGCTGTACTAAAAGCGGTGTATTGCGGCTGATTTCAATGTAGACGGAAACTATACGGCGGATAACCGGTACCTTGTAGTACTGAACCACTGCACATATAAGCCCTATGATGATCGAGAATATTATACCAAGAACACCGAGCTTTACAGTCAGCAGTGCGGCTTCCCCGAACAGCGGCAGGTACTCAGCGATAGCGTTAAGATCCATACCGTCACATCCTTTCGATTTACTGTGCCACAGGCAAAATAAAAGCCGGGCAATTATGCTCCCGGACAAATGACAGTCGCCGCAGTGCTTTTACGGCTGTATGACAACAATGCCGCTGCACCCAAATGCCATTCTACTTGTCCGGGAGCTGATACAGCAACACATTATTCTGTTGTGCGTTGATGAAATAGTAGCGTACATCGTATTTCCTCCGTTTGTTTCAAAACTTATAATTCTCATCGGTTTTGTTCCGATGATGCTATTATACTACCCAAAACCTACTTTGTCAATAGGTTAAGGGTATTTTATTGAAAATTTTTTGGAGGTATAATCCAATGTATGCGGTTTTCGGGATAATGGTGCGGGATTAACGGGGGTTTCGCCCCTCAACCCCGATTGGTTTCAACAGTGTGCTTAACATACAAAATTAATTATAGTATAATACGGGGAAAAATGCAAGTAAAATTTTCGGGTGAAAATCACGGCTTTTTGTGGCAGAATGTAAAGAAGTGATATGCCTTTACAACACAGCAAAAAAATGCTAAAATAAGTATAACCCTATTACGAATACGAAAGGAATTACGGTTATGAAAGAAATATCGGTAGAAGAACTGAAATTAAATCCCTCCACGCTTATCGGCAAGGAGTGGGCGTTGCTCACAGCAGGAAACAAGGACGGCTATAATACAATGACAGTAAGCTGGGGACAGATGGGCGAGCTGTGGAACAAGCCCACAACAGTAGTCTATATCCGTCCTCAGAGATACACAAAGGAATTTGTTGACAAGAGCGATTATTACACATTGTCATTCCTCCCCGACGGACACAGGGAAGCGCAGAGCTATCTCGGCTCGCATTCGGGCAGAGATGAGGATAAGCTTGCAAAGACCGACCTTACAGGCACTGCAACGGACGATTACGCTTATATAGAGCAGGCAAAGCTTGTGCTTGTCTGCAAGAAGCTGTACAGACAGCCAATGACGCCCGATTCTTTTATAGACAAGTCGCTTATCGAAAAGTGCTATGCCGCAGGCGATTTCCACGAGATGTATGTCGGCGAGATAGTTAAAGTGCTTGTGAGCGAATAACCGGTGAAAAGGACAGTGGTAATAGGCTGTTCGGGTTCGGGTAAAAGCGTGTTTTCGAGAAAGCTCCGTGACGCAACAGGATTATCGCTGTACTATCTTGATATGATATGGCATAAGCCCGACGGCACGAACATTTCACGGGAAGAATTTGACAAACAGCTCGACAGCATAATATCCCGTGACAGCTGGATAATAGACGGCAACTATCAGCGCACTCTTGAAACAAGGATAAAGGCTTGTGACACAGTGTTTCTGTTTGACTTGCCGACTGAAATCTGCATTGAGGGCGCATTGTCACGCATAGGCAAAAAGCGTGAGGATATGCCGTGGTTTGAAAATGAGCTTGACCCTGAGTTCAGACAATGGATAGAAAGCTTCAGGGCAAATCAGCTCCCCGAAGTATACAGACTGCTTGAGAAATACAAAAACAACAGGGAGATAGTTGTTTTTCGCACAAGAGAGCAGGCGGATAAGTTTATTGAAAAACTCGTATAACAGCATAAAAGAAAGCTACCGTAAAGTTCATTGCGGTAGCTTTTTGTATTTTGATTTACATTTTACACTTCCCAGCTGCCAAGATACTTTTCCTGTTCCTCAGTCAGCTTATCAATGGTAATGCCCCAGTATCTGAGCTTTCTCTCGGCAACCTCCTTATCAACCTCGGCAGGAACGTTTACCGTCATCTTTTCGCCGGCTTTCAGCTTGTCCTTGTTCTTCACAAGATATGCGGCTGACAGAGCCTGTATAGCAAAGCTCATATCCATTATTTCTGCCGGGTGACCGTCGCCGGCGGCAAGGTTTACAAGTCTGCCCTCGGCAATAACATTTATCTTGTTGCCGTTGGCCAGCTTGTAGTACTGAATGTTGTTTCTTGCAATGCCTGTTTCCACAGCCATTTCCTTCAGCTTCGCAACGTTTACCTCAACATCAAAGTGACCTGCGTTAGAAAGTATAGCCCCGTCCTTCATATTAAGGAATGCCTTTTCTCCGATAACATCGTTACAGCCTGTTACCGTTACAAAGAAATCGCCTATCTTAGCTGCCTCAACCATCGGCATAACCTTAAATCCGTCCATAACGGCTTCCATCGCCTTTATCGGATCTATCTCGGTTACTATTACCGATGCGCCAAGTCCCTTAGCCCTCATCGCAACGCCCTTGCCGCACCAGCCGTAGCCAGCTACTACAACGTTCTTTCCTGCAACAATCAGATTCGTCGTGCGGTTTATGCCGTCCCAAACCGACTGACCCGTGCCGTATCGGTTATCGAACAGATGCTTGCAGTCTGCGTCATTTACAAGCATCATCGGGAACTTGAGCTGTTTAGCCTTATCCATAGCTACAAGGCGGATAATTCCCGTTGTGGTTTCTTCACAGCCGCCGATAACGTTCGGGATAAGGTCGGGATATTCGTTGTGGATAAGGTTTACAAGGTCGCCGCCGTCATCAATGATAACATTAGGAGCGATCTTGATAACCTCCGCCGTATGTGCGTGATATTCCTCCGCAGTAGCACCGTGCCACGCAAATACGTTAAGTCCGCTGTGTACAAGCGCCGCCGCAACATCGTCCTGCGTTGACAGCGGGTTACTGCCCGTGATATACATCTCTGCGCCGCCTGCCGCCATTACACGACAAAGGTAAGCCGTTTTAGCTTCAAGGTGTACCGAAAGCGCAACTTTCAGTCCCGCAAACGGCTTTGATACCGCAAATTCTTCTTCAATGCCACGCAGTAACGGCATATTCGCCTTTACCCAGTTTATCTTTGTTTCGCCGCTTTCCCACAGGCTCTCATCTCTTATAATGCTCATTTCGTTTTCCTTTCCGTTAACCGTCTATTCTTTTCATCGCTTTATTGCATTCAAAGTAAATGCGTTCCTCGTCCATTCCCTTTATCTCACGGTTTTCCATTAAGAACTCACCGTCAACCATAACGCTTTCGACCTCATATCCGCTCGCACTGTAGCACATAGCCGCAACAGGATCGTTCACAGGCTGGAGCGAGGGATATTTCATATCCATTACGGTAAGGTCAGCCGCATAGCCTTCTTTAAGTATTCCCGTGTTGTCAAAGCCTAAAGCCTTAGCGCCCGTTTCGGTAGCCATTTTCAGTGCCTGACGTGCAGAAACCGCTGTAGCACTGCGGCAGTTGCCCTTGTGCGCAAGGCAGATGAAGTTCATATCGCTGAACATATTCAGCGTATTGTTGCTTCCTGCGCTGTCAGTGCCGATACACAGCTTTACACCCTTGTCGAGCATATCGGGTATTCTTGCAAAGCCGTTTCCGAGCTTTGCATTGCTGATAGGATTAGTAGCGGCATATACGCCTCTTTCAGCGAGAATATCAATATCCTCATCGGATAGCTGTACGCAGTGAGCGGCAACCGTATGGAACTTGAACATTCCCATATCATCAAGATATTTTACAGGCGAACAGCCGTTCTGTGCTATGCTGTCCTCAATTTCCTTTACCGATTCGGAAAGGTGAATGTTTATGCCGAGGCCGTATTCTGCGGCTTTCTCCATTACAAGCTCAAGATAGCCCCTGTCGGTAGTATAGATAGCGTGAGGGCCCATCATGAATTTTAGACGCTTGTTGTCGCCGTAGGTACGCATATCGTACAGCGTATCCTCAATTCTTGTCTTTCCGCCCTCGTCATCTCTGCCGTTTCCTACAAGACCTCTTGATATTGTCGCTTTCAGACCGCTTTCGCTTATCGCTCTTGTAATGCAGTCACGGGCGATATTCATATCGAGAAAAGCCGTTGTACCCGTCTTTATCATCTCAAGGCAGGCAAGCTGTGTGCCGTAGTACATATCCTCGGCGGTCAGCTTGTCCTCCATCGGCATTATCCTGTCGAACAGCCAGGTGTGGAACATAAGGTCGTCCGCACTGTTCCTGAACAGCGACATATAGCTGTGCGTGTGGCTGTTTACAAGTCCTGCTGTAATGAGCTTGTCCCTGCCGTCAATCGTCCTGTCCGGAACAAAGCCGTTTTTTACTGCATCGTCACCGATATATGAGATAACGCTGTCGCTTACCGCAATATCGCATACCTTTGCGGAAAATCCGCTTTCTTCGTCCGGAAGAATTGCGGTTATCCCTTTAAATAATGTATTCATATAAAGTCCTTTCGTCCGTTTTTCTCAACACCTTATTATAGCATTTATGAGTAAGGATTGCAACCGGGCAGACCTCCTTGTTCCGCTTTTTTGTTTGATTCCGGCACGCTGTTGCTTATTGCGTTACAGCACGCTTTGCAAAAGCGGTTGAAAAAAGTGGGAATGTGTGGTATAATGAGTTTATGAGGGGAGTTAATCTGCCCTATAAATCGGAATTTAATGTAGTAGGTGAAAATATGAACGCTGATTTCAGAATAAACGGAAAAGTGATAGAAACAGAAAGGCTCATTCTTAGACCATTCAGACAAACCGATTTGGAAGATTTTTATGAATATGCGTCCGTCGAAGGCGTTGGTGAGATGGCAGGCTGGAAACACCATGAAAGTATTTCCGAATCTCAGAGTATTATGAATTCATTTATCAGCAATGATAAAATATTTGCAATTTGCTTGAAGGAAAACAATAAAGTAATCGGTACTGTTGGCATAGAAAAGTATGGGTTAGAAGATGCTTTAACAGAATTCAAGGATTACTACGGCAGAGAATTAGGTTATGTTTTGAGTAAAGACTATTGGGGAAACGGGCTTGTACCCGAAGCTGTAAATGCAGTAATAGATTATTTGTTCAATGAATTGGATTATGATTTTCTGCTTTGCGGTTATTATAACTTTAATGAACGCTCTAAACGAGTTCAGGAAAAATGCGGCTTTAAACCATATCGTTCTTTGGCTATGACAACACAAATGGGAACAAAAGAACAAGGTACTTTAATGTTGTTGATGAATCCAAAGAAAAATATCAAATTGTTTTTTTCTCATCGGGAAACTTTAATCTTCGAATAAACGTTAAATTCCTATTTATCGAGCAGTATAACACACAAGGAGCACCCACCTCGGTTGCTCCTTTTCCTATATCCCCGAGCCGCAAGGCTCTTTTTTATGCGGTTACGATGTCAGCCCAATGGCAATTTGATAGGAAAATCGGTTGCATAAATTGGAAATGCGTGTTATAATGAGTTTATGGGGTAGTTAGTCTGCCCTACAAATCGGAATTTGGGAGGTGACTTTGTGGTTAGAGAAGCAACGCAAGCAGATGCTTTAGCTTTGGCAGAATTGGCTATAAAATTGTGGTCTAGTCATACAATATCAGAATTGCAATCAGAATTTCTTGACCTTATTTGCAGTGATAACGCTGTTTGTTTCATTAAATATGTCGGTAGTAAAGCAGTAGGTTTTGCGCAATGTCAGCTTAGAAATGATTATGTTGAAGGAACAGATACATCTCCTGTTGGATATTTAGAGGGGATTTTTGTTGAGGAAGAATATAGGCATAATGGATATGCTAAAGAACTTCTTTCAAAATGCGAAAAATGGGCTAAAGAAAAACATTGTACTGAATTTGCAAGTGATTGTGAAATCAACAATGAAATAAGTTTACAATTTCATTTATCAATGGGATTTGAAGAAGCAAATCGCATTATTTGTTTTAGGAAAGATATATGAAACTATCAAGCAAATTCAGATTTAGTAAGTTAAACTTTGAGTGGAAGTGCTTTGGATAATGTGATATACTATGTAAGATTAAGTGATTTGTGTCACAAGTCATATGCAGATTATGCAGCCGGAGCTATTTCTGGAATGGCATATAACAAGATTTATGCTGTTTGTATGGATCATGCATATCCTAAATAGATTTTAAAATCGGAGGTTTCGTTTATGTTTTGGGATAATGTTGCAGGTGTTTATGACATATTTGCAAATATTATAAATAGAAAAACGCATGAGGGCTTGCGGACAAAGGTGGCTGAGGAGGTTTCGAAAGAGGATGTAGTATTAGAATGTGCATGTGGGACGGGCTTGCTCAGTGGAGTGATAGCAGAGAAGTGTAAAAATCTTGTAGCAACGGACCTCTCCGTAAAGATGCTTAAAAAAGCAAGTAAGAAACATCGTGCGTATACTAATATAGAATTCAGAGAAGGCAATATTTTACAGATTGAGTATCCGGATGGAAAATTTGATGTTGTGGTTGCAGCTAACGTAATTCACTTGTTGGATGAACCATATAAGGCATTGGCAGAATTAGACAGAGTGTGTCGCATAGGTGGAAAGATTATTATTCCTACATATATGAATAAAAATGAAAAAGGTAAAACAAGCGGATTTGCTAATACTGTGGGAAAAGCCGGAGCGGATTTTAAAAGGCAGTTTACCTATGATACATATATGGAGTTTATAAAAGAAGCCGGATATGAGAATGTGGAGTATTCATTGGTTGAAGGAAAGATTCCGTGTGCGATTGCGGTTATTACGAAATAGTAATCGGAGCAATTTGAAGTTTACAGCGAGGTGAATGAGGATGAATTATGTAGAATAAATATGGAAAAGAAAATAATGATGTAATTATCCTCTTACACGGAGGAGGTTTGTCATGGTGGAATTACAAAGAAGTTGCCGAAAAACTGCAAACAGATTATCATGTGTTTTTGCCTATATTAGATGGTCATGCAGGCTGTGATAGACAGTATACAACGATAGAGAATAATGCTTTGGTGATATACACCCCAAAAGTTAGACACATTTGGAGGTGCATATCAGTCACTGTTGTTCCTTTTTATATTTCTGAGCCACAAGGCTCTTTTTTATGCGGTTTACGATGTCAGCCCAATGGCATTTTGATAGGAAAATCGGTTGAAAAAAGTAAAAATGCGTAGTATAATGAACTTATAAGGGCGAATAATCTGCCCGACAAATCGGAATTTGTGGAGGAAAATCAATATGAAAACTGCACTGATTGTCATAGATATGCAAAATGACTACCTTTATGAAAAAAGAAAGGATATATTTTCCTACAACACCACTGAACTTACAGCCGCAGTCAATGAACTTATACACCAATACCAAGATAATTTCTGTGATATTATTTACATACGCCATATTATTCAGGATTTACCAACCAATCGACTTCTGTTTGGTTATTCAATAGCAGGAACGGAGGGTGCCGAACTTTTCAGAGGATTAGACATTGTGTCAGATTATTGTTTTGATAAACTTTTTAGCGATGCGCTTTCAAACAAGAAACTGCGTGAGCTTATTCAGAAAAAAGGATACGAAACACTTCATCTTTGCGGATTGGACGAATGTGGCTGCGTAACTGCAACGGCACTTGGCGCAGCAAAACGGGGAATAAATGCAAAAATTATCAGCAAAGGAACCGCAACGGTGTTTTCTCCTAAAAAAGTTGCCAAAGCCCACGAAAGGCTTAATAAATCAGGTGTTGAATATATTTGATTTCTATCAAAGAAATTCCAATTTGTATCAGTTTAAATCAATGTTATGAAATATCAAATAACTAAAAAATGCGGTGAAGCTGGCTCAGCTTCAAATTCCAGCTTGTCGAGCAGTTTATTACGCTAAAGGAGCACCCACCCGGTCGCTCCTTTTCCTATATCCCCCCGAGCCGCAAGGCTCTTTTTTATGCGGCGTTGCTCGCGCAACCGTCCGAGAACGTTCTAACATCACTTCATCGTGCTTGATGGCACGATTTTGTGATTGTTATAACAACCTCAGCCTGAAATCGTCATAAGACGATTTCGCCGCATAGAAATGCGGCTTTGCTACGCAATGGCTGAGAACGTTTTTGCTCCGCAATAACAACCTCAGGCAATAATTGCCTGAGAACGTTCTAACATCACTTCATCGTGCTTGACTGCACGATGAAATAATGTTATAATCTATTATGGTATGCTGTCTTTTATGGTATACTGTCTTTGCAACAGGACTTTGGATAAGAAACGGAGAAACAGCTTGACTAAAGAGATAAACAAGGAAGAACTGCTTGTTCAGCAGGAATATATAGAAAAAGTAAAAGCGATAAACGCAAAGCGTGAGCAGATTCCGCTGGCACACGTCCACAGCTTCGGCTGTCAGCAGAATGTGAGTGACGGCGAAAAGATCAAGGGTATGCTTGCACAGATGGGTTACGGCTTCACACCCGAAACCGCATTTGCGGATCTTATCCTTTTCAATACCTGCGCCGTAAGAGAAAACGCAGAGGACAGAGTTTTCGGCAATATAGGCGCACTCAAAAAGCTGAAAGAGAAAAACAGAGATCTCATAATTGCGGTCGGAGGCTGTATGGTACAGCAGGAGCATATAGCACAGAGAATGAGAAAATCGTTCCCGCAGGTCGATATTATTTTCGGCACTCACGTTATGCATACCTTACCGCAGATGATATACGAAAAGCTCAGCGAGAACCGCAGAACGCTGTCTATCCCCGAAAGTGACGGTGTTATTGCCGAGGGACTTCCTGTTATAAGAGAAAGCAAGGTAAAGGCAAGCGTGCCGATAATGTACGGCTGCAACAACTTCTGTACCTATTGTATAGTTCCATTTGTAAGAGGCAGAGAGCGTTCACGCAGACCCGAAGAGGTCATAGCCGAGGTCAAAGGACTTATAAATGACGGATATAAGGAAATACTACTGCTCGGACAGAATGTAAATTCTTACGGCAAGGAATATGATTTCGGCTTTGCAAAGCTGCTTTCCGAGCTTGATAAGATACCCGGAAAATATAAGCTCAGCTTTATGACATCTCACCCTAAGGATTGCACGCACGAGCTTATAGATACGATAGCTGACAGCAGGCATATATCATATCATCTGCACCTGCCCGTACAGTGCGGAAGCGACAGAATTTTAAAGGAAATGAACCGCCACTATGACACGGCGCATTATCTTGAACTTATCGAGTATGCAAAAAAACGTATACCGAAGGTAGCACTCACTACAGATATTATAGTAGGCTTCCCCGGCGAAACTTACGAGGATTTTCTCGGCACTGTGGAGCTTATGAAAAAGGTACGCTATGATTCCGCATATACCTTTATTTACAGCAAGCGTGAGGGAACAAAGGCGGCGGCTATGCCCGACCCCATAAGCGACGAGGATAAGGGAAAGTGGTTCAGACAGCTTCTTGATGTGCAGAATTCTATCGGTGAAAAGGCTTATGAACGTTTTATCGGAGATGAGGTCGAGGTTCTGTGCGAGGGCATCGGCAGAACGGCTGACGGACTTATGACAGGCCATTCGCGCCACGGCGTTATCGTTGATTTCAACGGCACAAGGGATATGATAGGAAAGTACGTCACGGTAAGAATACAAAAGGCTCTGCCCTGGGCAGTCACAGGCGAGCTTGTAAGCGTGAATGACTGAATTTTCACAATCGGTCGGGAATCCCCGTCAGATATATATTTTTAACAGCCGCAAAAGCGGAAAGAAAGGAAAAATAAAATGGACGCAATAAAAGCAGCAAGAGAGCTCGGCAAGGCTATACAGGCAGACGAGCGTTATGTACGTTATAACGAGGCAATGAAGGCAAACGATGCCGATATGGAGCTTCAGGAGCTTATCGGCGAATTTAATCTCGCACGTCAGAATGTTGCGCTCGAAATGAGCAAGTCAAAGGAAGAGCAGAACAAGGAAAAGCTCGACACACAGAACAAGGAAATGCAGAGATTATACACTCTCGTAATGCAGAACGAGCATATGGCTGATTTCACGATGGCAAAGGCTGATATGGACAAGCTTTTACAGGAAGTAAACGGCATTATCGCACTGTGCTGTGACGGCGAAGATCCCGACACCTGTGAGGTTCAGACAGGCGGTTGCTCAGGCTCATGCTCGACCTGCGGAGGATGCCACTGATCGGCATTTTGAAATCAAACAATAGACCCGAAAGGAATGAAACTCTTGAAAGCGGAAAAAAGCGGTGAAAAGCTCACGCCTATGATGCAGCAGTACGTTGAGATCAAGGCAAATTACAAGGATTATATATTATTCTACCGTCTGGGCGATTTCTATGAAATGTTCAACGAGGACGCAATGGTAGCGTCAAAGGAGCTTGAACTGACGCTTACATCAAGAGCAGGTACGCCTATGTGCGGCGTACCGCATCATTCCGCCGAGGGTTACATAAAGAAGCTTATAGACAAGGGCTTCAAGGTGGCTATCTGCGAGCAGACCACCGACCCCGCATTATCAAAAGGGCTTGTAGAGCGTGATATAGTAAGGCTTGTAAGCGCAGGCACAGTAATAGAAGCGTCTATGCTTGAGGACGGCTCGAATAACTATATTTCCTGTATCTATGTCGGAGAAAACGGCACAGGTATGGTGTTTGCCGATATTTCAACGGGCGAGGTGCACGCAGTTGAAAAGGCAAATTCAAAAAAGACCGACGAGGATATAATAGCACAGTTCTCGCAGTATACCCCCGTTGAGCTACTATTCAATGCGGAGTTTCTGAATCGGAAACAGGCATATACTTTTATAAGGAACCGTTACGGAAAATGCTCTGCGGAACAGCTTTCCGATGAGGATTTTTCCATAGATGACGTATCCGAGATAACCGCACAGTTCGGCGGCACGGCAGATGAAATAGGCCTTGCCGGAAAGGACAACGCATTAAGGGCTTTATGCGCTTTGCTGCGCTATTTGTATAAGGCACAAAGAAGCGGAGCAAAACGTTTTGTAAAGCTGAACGTACACAGCAGCGGCGAATTTATGCAGCTCGGACTTGCCACAAGAAGAAACCTTGAGTTGACATCGACAATGAGAAGCGGCGAAAAGAAAGGTTCACTTTTGTGGGTGCTTGATAAGACCGATACCTCAATGGGAAGAAGAAAGCTAAGACAGTGCATAGAACAGCCGCTTACAGATACTGCGGCTATCATACGCAGACACGATGCGGTAGAAGCGCTCATAAACAATTCTGCGGCGCTGTATGATATAAAGACCGACCTTGCGAAAGTCTATGACCTTGAACGTCTTATGACAAGGATAATCTACAAGGCGGCAAACGCAAAGGATGTAAAGGCGCTCGGTGCTACCTGCAGGATACTTCCTCAGCTTAAAAGCGACCTGTCGCAGATAAGCACACAGCTTACAAGAAGCCTTGATAAGAAGATAAGCCCTCTTGACGATATTGCGGATTTAGTAGAAAGAGCGATAGCCGATGAACCGCCCGCACTGATGAAGGACGGCGGTTATATTAAGAACGGCTTCAATGAGGAGCTTGACCGCCTGAGAAATATCACAGGCGGCGGCAAGGACCTGCTCGCTCAGATAGAACAGCGGGAAAAAGAGGCTACCGGCATAAAGAATCTGCGTGTCGGCTATAATCGTGTGTTCGGCTATTATATCGAGGTTTCAAAGGGCAACGTGTCGATGGTGCCCGACAGATATGTAAGAAAGCAGACGCTCACAAACGGCGAGAGATACATTACCGATGAGCTTAAGAAGATAGAAAACGAGATACTCGGCGCAAACGATAAGATACTTGCACTTGAGGCGGCAATATTTGCCGAGGTGCGTGAATTTATCGCACAGCGGCTCGACCTTATCCAGCAGACCGCCGAATCTGTAGCGGCGCTTGACGTGCTGTGCAGTTACGCCGTTGTATCCATAGAAAACAACTACTGCCGTCCGATGATGGCAAATGACAGCGTCATAGAGATAAAGGACGGAAGACACCCCGTTGTCGAGAAGATGGTCAACGAGATACTTTTCACCCCGAATGACGTTTACCTTGATGTTAAAAGCAACCGCCTGATGATAATCACAGGCCCGAATATGTCGGGTAAATCCACGTTTATGCGGCAGGTAGCCGTGATAGTCCTTATGGCGCAGATAGGCTGTTTTGTGCCTGCAAGCTACGCAAGGCTCGGAGTAGTGGACAGGATATTCACCCGTGTCGGTGCAAGCGATGATCTGTCCGCAGGTCAGTCCACCTTTATGGTCGAGATGACCGAGGTTGCGACTATCCTTAACGAAGCGACCAGAAACTCGCTCGTTATCCTTGATGAGATAGGCAGAGGAACATCGACCTATGACGGTGTATCAATAGCAAAAGCGGTAGCCGAGTACATAAGCTCAAAGGCTATCGGATGCAAGACGCTTTTCGCAACGCATTACCACGAGCTTATTTCGCTTGAAAACGAGCTTGACGGTGTGCGTAACTACAGCGTAAAGGTAAAGCGAAGCGGCGAGGATATAAAGTTCCTGCACAAGATAGTCGAGGGCGGCACGGACGACAGCTACGGCATAGAGGTCGCACGTCTTGCAGGACTTCCGAAGAAGGTCACCGACAGAGCAAAACAGCTTCTTGCCGAACTTGAAAAAGCACCGAAAATACAGCGTGAGCTTGAACTCAGAGCCGAGGAGGAATCCGAAAGCCAGATTGACTTTGAGGCAACAGGCAGGCAGAACGTCATAGCCGAGATAAAAAACCTCGACCTTGACGATATGACACCGAGAGAGGCTTACGCAAAGCTTGAAGAACTAAAAGCAATGTTATAAAGAAAAGGAAAACCAATGCCCGAAATCAGACTGCTTGATAAAAGCGTAGCGGAGCTTATTGCGGCAGGCGAGGTCATAGAGCGCCCGTCCTCCGTAATAAAGGAGCTTGTGGAAAATTCAATAGATGCAGGCGCACGGCATATCACCGTTGAGATAAAGCACGGCGGTATCAGCTATATGCGTATAACGGACGACGGTTGCGGCATAGCTTACGAACAGATGCCGACAGCCTTTCTCCGTCATGCCACGAGCAAGATTCGCACAGGCGACGACCTTACAGGCATAATGACTATGGGCTTCAGAGGAGAAGCGTTAGCGTCCGTTGCGGCGGTCGCAAAGATAGAGATGATGTCACGGCAGGACGGCGATGAACTCGGCGGACGTTACATTATCGAAGGCGGCGAGGAAAAGGAGCACGAATCCTGCGGCTGTCCCACAGGCACGACTATCGTGATAAAGGAGCTTTTCTACAACACCCCCGCACGACTTAAATTCCTCAAAAAAGACATATCCGAGGGCAATTTCATAGCGGCGACGGTAGACAGACTTGCCCTTTCCCACCCCGATATTTCCTTCAGATTCATAAGAGATAACAAAAGCGTCAGAATGACATCGGGCGACGGTTCGCTCTTATCTGCGGCAAAGGCGGTATCCGGCAGACAGTTTGCCGACAGCCTTATTCCCGTTGACTTTTCCCTTAACGGCATAGATGTAAGCGGTTATGTTTCATCTCCGCTTTTCTGCCGCAACAGCAGAAGTATGCAGACGTTTTTCGTGAACACAAGATATATAAAAAGCACCACCTGTATGGCGGCGCTTGAGGAGGCATACCGTAACAGTATGATGGTCGGAAAATTCCCTGCCTGCATACTGAATATATCGCTTTCTCCCGAAACTGTCGATGTAAACGTACACCCGGCAAAGACCGAGATACGCTTCGCTTATGAAAAGCCTGTGTTCGATGCGGTGTATTTTGCGGTAAAGAACGCACTGGTGAACGCCGCAGACGATAAACGGCAGATAGAGCTTGAAAAACCGAAGAAATACGATAACGCAGACGATTATTTCAGGCACAACCCCGAAATAATAAAGCGTGAACAGCAGACGCTCGCACATATCCCCGTAACGCTTCCGCTTTTGTCTGAGGAACGTCCGGTCGTTGATATAAAGCCCGAAGAACCGACCGAAACGGTAAAAGCCGAAAAAATATACGGTGACAGCACAATAAAGCCAGTTTCGCTGCACAGCACACGCTCGGACTACAGTGCAAAGCCCGAAGAAAACACAGGTGAAGCTATTGACGAAATACCTTTGCCAAAAGAGCCGCACATCCCGTCATATAAGGCGGTAAGCAGCAGTGTTGTTGTCACCGTTGACGATGATACGGACGATATTCCCGTAACAGCACCGCAAACTGACGAAGGCTTCAGATTTATAAACGCAAAGCCGGTAACGGTTGAAAGGATAGACGAGCCGAAGCCCGAAAAAACAAGTGTTCGTGTTATCGGAGAATTTTTAAAGACCTATATACTGTGCGAGGCGGGCGAGGAGCTTATAATAATCGACAAGCACGCCGCCCACGAGCGTATCAGGTTTGAGAAGCTGAAAGAGGAGTTTGTAACCACCTCACAGCTTCTTATCGACAAAACCGAGCTTAAGCTGTCGCCCGAAGAATACGAGGCACTGCACGAGTATTACGAATATGTGGAGCAAAGCGGTATAGAGCTTGTTTTCTGCGATGACAGCACAGTGCAGATAACCGCAATGCCGTCCGTAGTGAAATGCTCGCCGCAGGAAATAGTAGCCGATGTCGCACAACGGCTTATGAATACTGCCACCGACCAGAAAGGCGCTCTCTTTGACGATATGCTTCATACGATGGCTTGCAAATCGGCGATAAAGGCGCACGATGATACGGATATTCTCGAATTGCAGGCGCTTGCCGACAGAGTGATGAATGACAGGACAATACGTTTTTGTCCGCACGGCAGGCCGGTTATGACCTCGCTTTCAAAATACAGGATAGAACGCTTCTTCAACAGGAGTTGAGTTATGGATAAACAGTTTATCGTAGTGGTATGCGGACCTACCGCTTCCGGCAAGACTGCTCTTTCGGTCGAACTTGCAAAAAGGCTTTCGGGCGAGATAATCTCAGCCGATTCAATGCAGATATACAGAGGTATGAACATAGCCACCGCAAAGCCCACAGAGGAGGAAAAGCAGGGCATACCGCACTACCTTATGGATTTTCTCGACCCTCACGACAGTTTTTCGGTAGCCGACTATGTTAAGGCGGCACACGGTATTATCGCAGATATAGCGGCAAGAGGAAAGCTCCCGATAATAACCGGAGGCACAGGACTTTATATAAGCTCTCTTATCGACAATCTCAGCTTTGAGAAAACCGAGTGCGACTACGCATACCGTGACGAACTGCGTAAGCTGGCGCAGGAAAAGGGCAACGGCTTTCTGCTCGGAATGCTCCGTGAAACCGATCCCGAAACGGCGGATAAGCTCCACGAGAACAATCTCAACAGGATAATAAGAGCGCTTGAGGTCTACAAGACTACGGGAAAGACAATGAGCGAACAACAGCGCCTTTCAAGGCTTGCCCCTTCGCCGTATGAGCCGTGTATGATACAGCTTGACTATGACAGGGAAACGCTGTACGACCGCATAAACAGACGTGTTGACATAATGCTTGCCGAAGGGCTTATAGACGAGGCAAGGCAGTTTATGAAACAGTCTGATTATCCTACGGCGGCGCAGGCGATAGGCTATAAGGAGCTTATGCCGTATCTTAAAGGCGAAAGCCCTCTTACACCTTGCGTAGAGCGGCTGAAGCAGGAAACCAGAAAATACGCAAAGCGTCAGCTTACATGGTTCCGCCGTGACGAAAGAATCCATTATATCAATGCTGACGGAGGAAAGAACTTTTCGCAGATTGTTGACGAGGCAATAGATTATATCGGCAGTGTAAGAAACAAAAGCAAGTGAAATTCTCACTTGTCGAAAAAATCTCCCCAAACTGTCATAAAGCTATGGAATTTTCAATCAATATGTGTTACAATATAAGTTAAGCTATCTGTAGCTGTGATTTGTCACAAAAACAGTTATGATTTTATTTTATTTTATGTTCCGCAAAAAAGCGGAGAAAAGAAAGGACGTAATCAAAATGGCAAAGGAACTTAATTTACAGGACGTATTTTTAAATCAGGCGAGAAAAGAGAAGATACCTGTAACTATCTACATTACAAACGGCTTTCAGTTCAAGGGACTTGTAAGAGGCTTTGACAATTACACTGTCATCCTTGATACAGACGGAAAGCAGAACCTGATATACAAGCATGCTATCTCGACAATAACACCTCTCAGAGCTGTATCCATCCTTGACGCATTCGACAGGACGGACAGCGAAGACGTAAAAGAATAAGGATATATGGACAGGACGTTAACAACAAAGCTCGTAACGGTGGTTCTTGCCGTATTCCTGCTCCTGACCATCGCAGGTCAGTTTTTTGCGGGAAACGACCACTCCTATAAAACAGAGGTGGCGTTGAAGTACGATTCTCAGGATACTATCGAGTTTTACGGGGTGTTCGCACGAAACGAGCATACCGTCAGCCGTAAGATAAACGGCACGATACAGTATGAGCATGAGGACGGCTCAAAGGTCGGCAAGAACAGCGTTATAGCCAATGCTTACGGCTCGGCGGCCGATATATCGCTTACTGCGGATATAAATAAGCTGAAAACGAGGATAGACACCCTGACAGATGCACAGAGCCTTGTCGGTACGGATAATTCTCAGATAGAGGCTTTTGACAAGCTGATAACCGAAAAGCACAGCAAGCTGATAACAGCTATAAACAACGGCGATTATACCGCCGTTTCACAGCTTAAATACGAAATGCTAAACCTGCAGAGCAAGCGTGATATGGTCAAGGGCAAGGTGAATGATTATTCATCGGTGATTTCGTCGCTCAACTCAAAGATAAAGACGCTTGAGGGCAGGATCTCGGCTTCGCCCGTTCAGGTCACGGCTGATGAAACAGGCTATTTCGTAAGCAGCATCGACGGGTACGAGAGCAAGATAACATACGATAACATCGACAGTATAACACCTGCGGAGATTTCCGAAACGGTAAAGACACCTGAGCTTACAACAGCTTCCGGCGACATAATCGGCAAGATGATAGACGATTATAAGTGGAAGCTGGCGGCGACCTTTACAGAAGGTCAGGCGGCTGTACTTACGGAAAATACAAATGTACGGCTGATACTCGGCGCAGACCAGACGGAGATAACCGCAAAGGTCGAAAATGTCGAAAAGTACGACAACGATTATGTTGCGATATTCTCTGCAGACGATTTGAATTCGGTTATCGCCTCGTCAAGAGTCGGCAGGTTCAAGCTGCTTGTAGACAGCTATAACGGTATACGCATAGCTTCGTCCGCTATCCATTTTGACAAGGAAAACAACATCGGAGTCTATGTGAAAAAAGGCTCTCAGGCTTACTTCGTACAGGTAGACCGCATATATTCAAGCGAGGATTATGTCATTGTCCGTGATACTTCGGGACAACCGGGCTATCTGTCGCTTTACGATGATGTTATAGTTGAAGGGAAGGATCTTTATGACGGAAAGAATCTCTAAATCCGCCGAAGAAACAACGCTTGAGGATATAAAGCTGAATTATACGGCTATAAAACAGAATATAGCCGAAGCTATGGATAAAGCAGGACGATGTGATACGGTTCGCATTATGGCGGTCACAAAAACAGTACCCTGCGAAAAGATAAATTATGCCGAAAGTCTTGGCATAGACCTGCTGGGTGAAAACAGAGTACAGGAATTTCTCGGAAAATACGAAAATTATTCGGAAAAATCCGAAATTCACTTCATCGGGGGCTTGCAAAAAAACAAAGTAAAGTATATAATTGATAAGGTGAGTATGATACATTCGGTCGACAGTGTCGATCTTGCGGCTGAGATAGACCGCAGAGCAGGAAGTCACGGACTTGTAAAGGACATACTCCTTGAGATCAATATAGGCGGCGAGGAGTCAAAGGGCGGTATTGCACCATCTGAGCTTTTCGAAACGGCAAAAGCTGTATCCGGGCTTGAAAACGTCAGGATAAGAGGGCTTATGACCATTCCGCCTGTGAATTGCGATGAAAAGTATTTTGCGTCAATGCAGGAGCTTTTTGAAAATTCAAAGCAGAAATATTCTTTTCTGTCCGGCATGGATACGCTGTCAATGGGTATGTCGGGCGATTATGCAACAGCCGTAAAGTACGGCTCAACGTTAGTCAGGATAGGCAGCGGTCTTTTCGGCTACAGAAATTATTCGAAAATATAAAAACGGAGGAACAAACAATGAGCGCATTAGAAGGACTTAAAAATTCAATCAGAAGATGGGGCGGATCGGATGACGATGAGAGCTACTCAAACGAGCTTGAATCCGCAAAGGAAGAACCTGTGCAGGAGGCTCCTTCACGCAGCTCGTCACAGGCATCAAACGCAAATAAGATATACACTTATAATGCAAGCACAACTCTGCACCTTGTTGTAAACAGACCCAAGAAGCTGTCCGATACAGCCGAGATAGCAGAGCTTTACAAGAACAAGACAACGGTTATCCTTATGCTCAACAACACAAATAAGGATATAGCTACCCGTATCATCGACTTCTTAGGCGGTGTAAGCTACATAACGGGCGGCGAGATAAAGAGGATCGCAGATACAACATACGTTCTCGCACCTTATAACGTTGATATTTCAGGCGAATTCATAGACGAAATCAGCAGCATTTCGGGCGAGGATATTTTCGACGATCTGGACTGATATGGCAGACCGTGAACTTGTCAAAGATATACAAAATGCGGCGAGGGACTGCCTTGACAGATCCCGCCCGTATTTTACCCGTTTTCTGTCCGAAAGCGAGCTTGCACAGATAAGAGCTGTCGGTATCCCGAAAGGGCTTACGGCATTGCTTTGTGCAGGCGCAGGAAATGCAGATCCGCTCAGATGCTGTCTTGGGCTTTTCCCGTCATATTATTTTGACGGCAGTGCGATTTCCGATGCATCCTACGCCGTTGTGTCCGATGAAAACACGGCTGAACTGTTCCCGATAAAAGCGGTGACGTTCACCTTCAGAAAAGAGGACAGTGTGACACACAGAGATGTGCTGGGTTCGCTTATGGCGCTCGGTATCGAGCGTGACACTGTCGGGGATATTTTCGTTGCCGACGGGAAGGCGGCAGTGTTTGTCTACGAAAAGGTAGCGCCGCTTATTTCAGACAGTATAACGAAAATAGGCAGGGTCGGAGTGCAGGTGGATATTGGCATTACCGCAGGTTTTACTTTGCCCGCAAGAAAATATGAGGAACTGCAGTTTTCGGTAGCGTCAATGCGCCTTGACAATATTGTCAGATGCGTTGCCTGTACGTCAAGAACAGGTGCTGTGGAAAAGTATATTACGCCACAGCTTGTGACGCTGAACGGCACGGTATGTACCGATGTGTCAAAGCAGCTAAGCGAGGGCGATGTGTTTTCCGTCAGAGGAAAAGGCAAGTTCATATTGCAGTGTATCGGTGAAACAGGCAGAAAAGGTAATATACATATTACGATTAAAAAATATATTTAGAGTACATTTAGGAGGACTTTCCCGTGAATGCTAAAGATATAGTATCCAAAGAATTTGATACGGTTAAGCGTGGCGGTTACGATGCCGCCGAGGTAGATACTTTCTTAAAGGACGTATCTATCGAATACAAGAAACTGCAGAATGAAAACGAGGAGCTTGAAAAGAAGCTGGAGGTTCTTGCAGAAAAAATAAGAGAGTACCGTAAGGATGAGGACGCTCTGAGAGATGCTCTGCTCATTGCGAAAAAGCAGGGTATAGCTGTAGTGAACGAGGCTAAGGAAGATGCCGAAAAGATAAGAAAAGACGCTCAGGAAAAGGCTGAAAAGACTATCAAGGATGCGGACGCTCTTGCGGCAAAGAAGAAGGAACTCGGTGAGAAGAATCTTGCCGAAGCAAACACAAAAGCAAAGCAGACTGTAGACGATGCCAACGCAAAGGCTGCCGAGATTCACACAATTATGATGCAGCAGACCGAAAGAGAGCAGATTGTTCTCCAGAGAACAAGAAAAGAAGTGCAGGACTATACAAACAAGATTCTTGCCGCATACAGCGCACATATTGAGAATATAAAGGCTATGCCCAAGGCTTGTGAGAATGAGTTCGTGATAAATACCGTTAAGGAAGTTGAGGCGAGAAAGCCTGAGGACAGCGCATTTGCAAAGAAGCCTGCTCCTGCTCCGGCAAAGCCTGCGCCTGAAGCAAAGCCTGCACCCGAAGCTAAGCCTGCACCTGCTCCGGCGAAGACCGCTCCCGAAGCAAAGCCTGCGCCTGCTCCCGAAAAAAAGGCGGAAGAAAAGGTAACGGGTGAATCTGTGCTGTTCAGCCTTAAAAACGAGAAGGAAGAAAAGAACGCTCCCACATCCGAGCTTGAGTTCGGAAAGAACAAGTAATTATAATAACTGAAATAACGCCAGAAAAATACCGGACAACGAAAGGAATCGGAATTAATGCTATATATCGCTCTTGCGGCAGCCGCAGGACTTATCGGGCTTGACCAGCTGACAAAGATACTGATTGACAGTAATATGCAGCTTCACCAGTCGATACCGATAATATCATTCGGAGATACAAATGTACTGAATATCACCTACGAGAGAAATCCCGGAGCCGCTTTCAGCATCCTTGAGGGAAAACAGCTGTTTCTCATACTGTTTACGGCTGTGGTTATCGTTGTTATGCTGTATCTGATGCTTTCAAAAAGAGTGAAGAAGCCGACGTATATATGGTCCATGTCACTTATAGTGGCAGGCGGTATCGGCAACCTTATCGACAGAGTGATAAGAGGCGAGGTAGTTGATTTTATCGATGTAAGGATAATCAACTTCGCCGTGTTCAATGTTGCGGATATATGCGCCGTTCTCGGAGCACTTGGATTACTGCTTTTTGTTGTAGCAGACGAGATAAAAGAGCAGAAGAACAAACGCTCGGCAAAGAAAAGTACAGCAGCCGGGGAAATAGAGAAATCAACAAACGAAGATAAATAACACCGCTATGGAGGGTAACGTTGCATTACGAATTTACCTGTAAAACAGGCGGCGAAAGAACAGACAAGTTTCTTGCATTGCAGGATACGGGAATAACCAGATCAGCAGCCGCCGCTCTTATTGAGCAGGGCTGCTGTCTTGTAAACGGGAAAATTGCCGCCAAGAATCAGAAACTCAAAACGGGAGATACAGTGACGCTTGATGTGCCAGAGGCTCAGCCTGCGGATATTCTGCCCGAAAATATACCTCTTGATATAGTCTATGAGGACAGCGACCTGCTGGTAGTGAACAAGCCGAAGGGTATGGTGGTGCATCCTGCGCCGGGTCACTACAGCGGAACGCTTGTAAATGCGCTTATGTACCACTGCGGCGACAGCCTGTCGGGGATAAACGGGGTTATAAGGCCCGGTATCGTTCACAGGATAGACAGGGATACGAGCGGACTTCTTATCGTAGCAAAGAACGATACCGCACACAATTTACTTGCCGAACAGATAAAGGTACACAGCTTTACAAGGGAATATATGGCGGTCGTTCAGGGCGTTATAAAAGAGAACGGGACGGTCGATGCGCCGATAGGCAGACACAAGATCGACCGCAAGAAGATGTGCGTTACGACCGAGAATTCAAGAGAGGCGGTAACCCACTATTTTGTCGAGCAGACTTACAGGAACAATACGCTTGTAAGGCTGCGTCTTGAAACGGGAAGAACGCATCAGATAAGGGTGCATATGGCATATATCGGGCATCCGGTGACGGGTGACGAGGTGTACGGAAACGGCAGTCCGAAGTGGCTATGCGGACAGTGCCTTCACGCAAAAAAGATAGGATTTATCCACCCTGACGGGCGGTATATGGAATTTGACAGCGAGCTGCCCGACTACTTCAAAAAGCTGCTCGCAAACCTCGAAACGCAGAAGACAGAGATATAAACGGCTTGAACAAAGGAAAGAAACTATGGACTTCAAAAATGTAATAATAATGAGCGATCTTGACGGCACGCTCCTTGACGATAAGAAAGAGATTTCTCCAAAGGATATGGAATCTATAAACGAATTCTGCGACAAGGGCGGAATGTTCACGATAGCTACCGGCAGAGGCTATTCAATGGCACGGCCGGTTGCACAAAAGCTGAAGCTGAGGATACCTGCGGTCATCTTCAACGGGTCGGCGGTGTACGACTTTGACAAGGACGAATTCCTGTGGCAGAGCGAGGTTACGCAGAAAGCAAGAGATTACATAAAGCTGGTCATGGACAGGTTCCCCGATGTAGGCATAGAGGTGCTTCACAAGCACACGGTATATGTGCCGGCACTGAACGATGTTGAGAGGGCTCATATGGCGCTTGAGAACGTACACGGAGATGTATGCAGCCTTGACGATATTCCGCATGAGGGCTGGCTTAAGGTGCTGTTCGCCTACCCTGAGGACAAGATGCCTGAGCTTGCGAGGTTCATAGATGAGCATTGCGCCGAGGGGACGAACAGGGTGTTGTCTGCACCGTTCTTCTACGAGCTTCTGCCCGAGGGCGTGAGCAAGGCTTATGGATATAAGCAGCTTCTGAGGGTGACGGGAAGCGAGGACAGGTTCACGGTGGCGGCAGGAGATTATCCGAATGATGCTGAAATGGTACGCAGTGCCAATCTGGGAGTTGCTGTAAGTAATGCGCACGATGAAGTAAAATCATCAGCTGATGTAATAATAGGATCAAACAACGAGAATCCGATGTCGCAGATAATAGATATAATCAGGAAAAAGTGAGAAATCACACCTTGAGCGACAAGTGATGAATTTCGATGAATTATAACGCTGATTTTATCTGAATATTGCAATAAAAGTAATAAACTGTAAGCAAAAAATCGTTGAAGTCTGAATGTAATTATATGGGATTTCGAAGGAGCTTAGGAGTAACGAAAAGTCAGACAAGCGGAACAAGGCATTAAGAGCTTTTGTATTTGCATATTTTATAGAAAAAGAATGGGTGGATAATCCCAATGATTACAAAGATGATTAAGACCGAAATATAAACGAAAATGATTATATAAACAACAACAGCATTATGCAGTGCGATGCATTAACAAGAGATGATTTATTGACAAATCATATACTGCATATATGAAAGCAGTAAAATCGAAAAAGGTAAAAATTTACATCGCTAAAGTCAATCAAACAGCACAGGAAAGTTTTGGGAAATAACACGGAAAGACTTGCGGAAGAATGAGAGACTGCTATTATAAAAGGAACTTGGCTTATAAGCGTGAAACGAAAGGAGTAAAGCATGAAACGTGAACCCGATTACAAGCTGAAAAAGCGTCTGGAGCGTATGGAACACGAAAAGAAGATGAACCGGACATATAACAGAAACTGGATAATATGTATCGGTTCGCTTGCGATTATCATATTGGCGGTGTTCGTTTTTGGAGGGAAGTGAGGTCGAAAGACGGCAAATCCAATCGGTTAAGAAATAAAGACACGGTCTGCGTAAGCTGCTGTGTCTTTTGTTGTTGCATAATATGTAGATGGGAAAGAGAATATATGGGGGAAGCGGTAAGCAGTGATGGCGATAAGGCGGCATAATGATGCATAAACAGTGAGCCGATGGCTTGACAATCGACTTTATCAATGATATACTTAAGATAAATTATTACAGCTTAATTTACAGCGTTCGTGAGAGATGTTCAGGCAAATATCAACCGACGAATAAGAAATAATTGATATTTTGGCACAGCTCTTTTGCGAGGGTCTGTGCCTGTTTGTATATTGCGAAATTTCAGGGGGAGATAGTATGAGAATCAGAAAAACCGCTTCGGGAATTACGGCGGCTATAATGCTTGCTACAGTCGTTTGTTCTCCGCTTTGCGATAATCTTCCGTTAACAAGCGGAGGGGTCGCTGTTGTTGCCAGCGCAGAAAAAGAGAATAGCGCATCTGCCCAAAAAAGCGTTACCGATTACAGTTATACGGTAACTCCGCTCCTTGAGCCGTTCAACGAATATTTCTTTGTAAAGACGGATAATCCCGATCCCTGCTCGTTCAGATTTATTGATAAATCGTCAATCTACGGCGAGAACGGAAATATCGGTCCGAATGTGGATTCTTGGAATGACTGCCTGTATTTGTATGAAGATATAAAGTATGAGAACAATCAGACAGGCCGAGTTGACGGGGGATATATCTTCAGAGGGTCATACACTGATGGCGGAGAGGTCGAACTTCAGAGTAACGTAAGTACTGGCAGCTACTATTCTTCGACATGGGAAGATACCGGTGTTAAGCTAAGACTTCCGACATTAAAAGACGATGTCGATTATCTTATTGACACATATGCGACGAAATCGGATTTTTTCGATAATATGGATGCGGTAGAGAGCGGGTTTTCTTCGATATGCCTTTACAGCGGATCATATATACGGGGCGAATTGTACAAAGTCGGTGATTACTGGGGAATGTCCACTTCTCCGCACAAGGATCAGCTTTTCTACATTCAATCTCCGTATAAGCGCAAAAACAGTAAACCGCTTTTTGCATCGACAGCCTATCCTTACCGCTATGATTCACTTGGCTTTCCGAGCGTAATGTCAACGGTAGCAAAAAGGCTTGACAGCACGGCTGAGGTGTCGTGGAACGAAGACTATCATTATCTTGTAGACGTAACGTATAACGGAGAAACACGTTCTTACGGAGGTGCAGGAACCGGCGAGGGACAGGGTATAAGCAACGATAAGATAAAGCAGTATTTTACATTCACAAACAGCTCTGCCAAGCTGACAACGGACAGCTTAAGGGAACTGCTGAAATATTATGCCTCGATAAAGATGGAGGACGATGTACCCCGTGAGGATGCACTTACATGGAAGAGTATTTATGATACTGTAGGGAAAGGCTCATGGGTGCGTCTGATAACAATCACCGGCATATTCGGTGGCTCGGGTATCGGATACAGCTATCTTTATAAGGACGGCGACGGAGACTATTTCAGCACCCAAAATGCCGGAAATGCCGGCGGTGAAATATACTGGGGCGGAGATCTCGGATATGCTTCAGATGTATGGGTAGACGGCAGATATGTTGATGCATATGAGAATTTTGTTCCGGGAGAAAAATTCGAGAATCATCCTACAAGCAGTATTTTCATAAAGACGGATCTGCCTCTTGTAAAATACAAGACTGAGTACAAATACAACTATGATACAGGAAAATATGTGTCATATAGCACGGTCACTTCTGTTGGAATTAAAAAGAATAATGTTTTATTCAATTATTCTTCCGATGATAATATATGGACGGCAAGCTATGGCTCGTTTGAAAACGGATACGCATATTATGACAAAATAAAAGAGTTTGTCGAAAAAGGTCAGTTGGATAAAAAGTATCTTGATATGGTTACGCTGACACCTGATGAGGTCAAAGCGCTTAAGGTAGACAGAAATACTGATGCTGTTCCCGATAAATACTTTGTTTATGATATGACCGAAGAACCGGGAACAAGCTCTGCAAAGCACATTCACAGTTTTACAAGCACGGTAGTTAAACCCACAGAAACGGCTCAAGGCTACACTCTTCATACCTGCACAAAGTGCGGCTACAGCTACAAAGATAATTACACGCCTGCGTTAAAGCCGACAGAATTAACCGGAGTGAAGGTAAAGACGCAGGGAACAAACTCGCTTACTCTTGCGTGGGATAAGAACGCAAATGCAAAGGGATATATCATTGAGCAGTACAAGGGTGGTAAGTGGACGCAGGTTGCAAAGACGAGCAATAACGCAGCGGTTACATATACTGTAAACAGACTTGCGGCGGACACGACATATACCTTCAGAACCAAAGCTTATGCTATTTCGGGCGAATCGGAGATATACAGCGACTATGTGAGAATCGCAGGCAAGACAAGGATAGCGAATGTTGCCTCGTTCAAGGGCAGTGCGGTTTCT